>Ga0209558_1000318_pt1 | contig 45364 bp, 37 predicted proteins | sample SaaInlV_150m_DNA_3_FD_184674 | JGI IMG/M metagenome (GOLD analysis project Ga0209558, IMG submission 184674) | Marine microbial communities from expanding oxygen minimum zones in the Saanich Inlet - Saanich Inlet SI074_LV_120m_DNA (SPAdes) (version 2) | ecosystem: Environmental > Aquatic >...
TCTTTTTATGTTATCCCGAAAATCGCTGGAGGGAATATAGGACCAATCCAAATGAATGGTCTCATCCAGAGCGGGATGGAGATATAAATATGCGCCCAACCCACTTCCCAATAGATTAAAAAGGATATCTTCTGTGGATGCATTATAATCTGTATAACCGTCTAATAGCTCTATAACCACACCATTGAAAGCTGGAATCGTAAACCCCCAGAAGGCAGAGGCTTTTTTTGAAAACCCATTGCGCTCATAATTATGAATTAAAGCCCGGGTTAATAAACTCCATGTATATGCATGCCCTAATTTATCCGCTCCTCCATTATAAGAATTCTTCCCAAACCATCCTTCATTTTCCACAGCAAACTCTCCGGTCCACCGCTCAGAATAATTCCAGAAAATGGCCCCGCTAATAATAATGGCGCCTTGAATCGCCAGGGAATAATAGTGAGCCCTAGGGTCCGGCTGATATAGATTATTGTTCACTTCCTTATCAATTAGCAAAGATGTTTGGCTGTTTAAAAAGCCAATGCAGGTAAAACATAATCCTATTTTTATGATTTTATTTTTAATGATAATTCATTCTTAATATAAATTGAATCGAAAATTACAACGAATCTGGACAAATCAAAAATTGTCCTCTTGAGGATGATTACTGTAATAATTGATCAACTAATCTGGGGACCCCAACGCCAGCGGTTTCTTTTATTATTTCAAATTGATACTGATTATCATCCCCAAACCCTTTTGGATCAATGTAATATTTTTGGGAAGATGAGGTGGCATAATTCAATAATCCCGCCGCCGGGTAAACGGCCAGAGAAGTCCCGATGACGATTAAACGATCAGCCATTTCTACAATGGGAATTGCTTTTTCGATCATTGGAACGGGCTCTCCAAACCACACGATATGGGGCCGGAGTTGAGAACCCTTTTCGCAGGACTCGCCCATTTTCATTTCCCAATGATCCAGATCGTAGATTACACTGGGGTCAACCGTACTCCTTACTTTATTAATTTCACCATGGAGATGAATCACCTGTGTGGATCCACCCCTTTCATGGAGGTCATCGATATTCTGGGTGATGATATGGACATCATATTTTTTCTCAAGTTTTCCCAAGGCAACATGTGCTTTATTTGGTTTCGCATCCCGAACTTGTTTTCGACGTTCATTATAAAACTTGAGAACCATCTCTGGATCTCGTTCCCAAGCCTCCGGCGTTGCCACATCATAAACATTATGATTTTCCCATAATCCATCGCTGTCCCGAAATGTTTTGAGACCGCTTTCCGCACTCATGCCTGCCCCGGTAAGTACTACAATCTTTTTCATATCATTAATCTAATTCTTTTATGAGATAAGTACTTCAAGATTCCATATGACTTGCATTATATTGGACTATCAAATGAAAGTAAAACTATGGCATGGATTGATATAATAGATGAAAATAATGCAGAAGGATCCCTAAAAGATCAGTATGAAAAATTAACCGAACCATGGGGTGGGGTGGATAATATTCTCAAAATTCACAGCCTCAACCCCGAATCTCTTGCTGCCCATGTACTGCTCTATAAAACAATTATGTTTGGAAAATCCCCAATCCGGCGGACCGATCGTGAAATGATCGCCGTGGTGGTTTCCACTATTAACCAGTGTCATTACTGAATGGCACATCATGGGGAGGGGCTCCTCAAACTAACAAAAAATGAAGCACTGGTTAACCAACTGAAGTCCGATTATACATTAGCGGATATTTCACCGGCCCAAATGGAGATGCTCAACTATGCGGCAAAACTTACCGAGCGGCCGGCCGATATGATTGCCGAAGATGTAGAGCGCCTCAGGAATTCAGGCTACAAAGATCGTGCTATTTTGGACATCAATCAGATTGTTGCCTATTTTGCATATGTAAACCGAGTGGCGGATGGCCTCGGTGTAAATCTGGAAGATTTTTTGGATAAGAAATAAACTATGTCTGACCAACCTCGTTTAAAACGTGTCCTGTCCCTCATGGATGCCACCATGATTAATGCGGGTGGTATAATAGGATCCGGTATTTTTATGGTGCCCGCAACGGTTGCTCTTTACACAGCCTCATCTTCCCTCTTTTTCATGGTATGGATTTTGGGCGGTGTTGTGAGTCTTTTCGGTGCATTATCTGTAGCAGAGCTTGGCGCCGCCATGCCCAAAGCCGGCGGTCAGTACGTTTTCCTTAATGAGGCTTATGGCCCAGTTTGGGGATACCTCTATGGCTGGTCCGCAGTGGTTGTGATTAATACCGCATCCATGGCTGCGGTGGGCGTTGCTTTTGCGGAATACCTTAAATTTTTCTATCCCATTTCAGATTTGGCTGTCAAAGAGATTGCCATTTGTTCCATCATCCTACTTACAATAATCAATATTGTCGACGTGAAATCCGGGGCACGGTTCCAAAACGTATTCACATTTGCAAAAATAGGTGCTATCCTTGGTGTTATTTTATTGGGATTATTTCTTGAAGGTGGTTCAACCCAAAACTTCTCCCCCCTATTCACGGATAGACCCCCCCTATCGCTGATTGGTCCCCTGGGGTTGGCTATGGTGGCCGTCCTTTGGACATTTGACGGATGGATATTTGTCACCTATGTTGCGGGCGAAGTCAAAAATCCTAAACGGAATATTCCACTGTCGCTTATTTTATGTATGGTCATCGTTGTGACCGTTTACCTTGCATTGAACACTGTTTTGGTTTATGTACTCGGATTTGATCAAATGATCGGTTCTGAATTGGTCATGGCTGATGCAGCATCAAAATTTATTGGAGGAAAGGGCGCGGCCATTGTTACAATCATTATACTAATTTCACTCATTGGGGCTAACAATGGATTTATTCTCACCAGTGCCCGAATAAATTATGCCATGGCAAGAGATAATAGATTTTTTAAACAGGCAGCAATTATCCACCCCAAATTTCAATCTCCGGCCAATGCGCTGATTATTCAATGTATTTGGGCGTGTATCCTAACCTTTAGTGGCACCTTCAATCAATTAATAACCTATATCATTTTCGCTTCTTGGATATTTTATGGAATGTCCGCAGGAGCAGTGATTATTCTCCGAAAGAAAAAACCAGACATGGAACGGCCTTACCAAATCCCATTCTATCCGTGGATACCAATTATTTTCATTTTATTCGCCATTTTTCTAACGGTCAATACCATTTTAGAAGCGCCTAGAGATGCGGCCATAGGCTCCGGATTAATATTGGCCGGATTGCCCCTCTATTATTATTGGAAAAAGAATGATTGACATAAAACATCAAATCGATCCTGCCGTTAATACTGTCCGGGGGGAAATTGTTTCATTTATTCAATCACTTTCAGATTGTTATCATCAAACAACCGGAGATGCATCTATAATTGAGGGTACAACCTACGGTTCTGACTTGCGACTCTTCACAAATCATGCCCATATTCCCGCCGTTCTATTTTGCCCGGGAGATGTCCGTCTGGCTCATGCTGCCAACGAATATGTAGAAATTGATGAGGTAATCACAACTGTGAAAATTATTGCAAATATGATTGTGGCTTGGTGTGGAAGCTCCCATGAATAATAATTTCGGCTGCCAGAATATGGTAGACCCCATTCATCGAATCTTGATTAAACATCCAAAGGATGCCTACCAAAACCAAAACACCATTGATCAACAAACACCCCAACTCAATTATTTGGGGACACCATCCTTTGATACTTCTATTTCTGATTATGATAAATTTATAGGGTTATTAAATTCGTTTAATATAGAAATACATTATTTACCCAAAAACGATCTTACTTCATTGGATTCAATTTACACCCATGATCCATGTATCGTTTCGAATGGCGGTGTAATTCTATGTACCATGGGGAATCAGGCACGGCTTTCCGAACCAACAACCGTAGCTTCATATTTTGATTCTATTGGTGTCCCCATACTCGGACAAATTGAATCCCCCGGAACTTTGGAGGGAGGCGACGTCGTTTGGATCGATGAAAAAACAGTGGCTGTGGGTGAAGGATATCGATCGAATGCCGATGGCATCCGTCAGTTCATAATATTGTTAGGGAACCATGTCGATACGGTGATTACGGTACCCCTTCCCCATTGGACCGGCCCCGCAGACTGCCTCCATCTTATGAGTATTGTATCTCCTATTGATCATGATCTCTATTTGGTTTATTCCCGTTTGCTTCCTGTTTCATTTCGACAATATCTTCTCGACCGTCAAATTAAACTCGTTGAGGTTCCAGATGAAGAATATGAATCAATGGGGTGTAACGTATTGGCCGTGGCACCACGAAAGGTTATTATGGTTCAAGGCAATCCGGTGACACAAAAACGATTGATGGCAGAAGGTGTGGAAATTAAAACATATGATGGTACAGAAATCTCCTTGAAAGGTGCCGGTGGCCCCACCTGTCTTACTCGACCATTTTATAGAGGAACTTTATGACTTACGGAAACCAATTCACTGCAGAAACACAACTAAACCTATCACCATTTTTTGAACGCACATCACAATTAAACGAATCACAAGAATGGCGTCGTTGGTCTGGCTACCTTGCGGCAACGAATTATGAACTCACACATGAAAATGAATATTTTGCCATCCGAACAAAGGCTGCCCTTCTAGATATCACACCTTTATATAAATATATTATTGAAGGTCCTGATGCACAACGGTTTCTGGATCGATTGGTTACGCGGAATATACAAATCTGCAAAGTAGGGCAAGTCATGTATACCCCTTGGTGTGATGAAATGGGGAAAGTAATTGATGATGGTACAGTTCAAAGATTGTCCGAAAATAAATTCCGCATCACCAGCGCCGAACCTAATTTGGAATGGATTGAGACCAATTCTGCAGGAATGGATTTATCCATTTCTGACGATTCTAAAACAACAGCAAGCCTTGCACTTCAAGGCCCTAATTCTCGAGATGTATTAAATGCTGTTGCCAGTGATTCGTTGGATAATCTTAAATTTTTCTGGATGATGGATACCCATTTTGGTGATATCTCTGTCTCCATTTCCCGAACAGGTTATACGGGCGACTTAGGATATGAAATCTGGATGAATCCTGATGATGCCATTGCTGTTTGGGACTTACTTTTAGAAAAAGGGAAACCATACGGCATTACCCCTACTGGGCTTCATGCCCTAGATATGGCACGGATTGAAGCAGGGCTAATTCTATTAGATGTTGATTATATTTCATCAAGACATGCAATTGTTGAATCTCGAAAGTCCTCTCCATTTGAACTCGGATTGGGATGGGCTGTGAAAATGAAAAAGAAAGATTTTATCGGGAAAAAAGCGTTGGAAGCAGAAAAATTAAAGGGAGTGGAATGGGAATTTGTGGGCATTGAAATTGAATGGGATCCCTTTGAAAAACTACACCGAGATGTTGGTTTGGCACCGGGGCTTCCTTGCACTGCTTGGCGAACCAGCACCCCCCTATATAGGGGAAACAAACAAGTGGGATATGCGACTAGCGGTACATGGTCACCTATCTTAAAAAAATATATTGCATTGGCTCATGTAAAAGCTGAATATGCTAAAGAAAACACTCAATTGGATTTCGAATTGAAGGTAGAACATTTTAGAAAGCTCACACCTGCACAAATTGTGCCAACGCCCTTTTTTGACCCAGAAAGGAAACGAGCATGTCCACAGTAAAAAAATATGATGCTATTGTAATTGGTGGTGGCCATAATGGTCTAACGGCCGCAGCATATTTAGGCCGCGCTGGGAAAAAAGTATTGGTATTGGAACGTCGATATGTTTTAGGTGGTGCGGCAGTTACAGAAGAAATTTTTCCTGGATTTAAATTTACTGTTTGTTCCTATGTGGTCAGCCTAATGAAACCAAACGTGATGCGTGAATTAATGTTACCCAAATTTGGACTGGAATTACTTCCACTTGAAAGTACACTAACACCCCTAAACAATGACTATTTACTTCGAACCGCAGACGCCGATCAAACCTATCGTGAAATTGCCCGTCATTCTCGAAAAGATGCAGAAACATATATGCGGTTCGGCCCGGCCATGGGACAAATTGGTATGGCTGTCAGACCAATTTTAGAAACCATTGCTCCAAATGCCATTCGTCCTAGTTTATCAGATTTGGGTGCTTTAAAAAAACTCATGAACCATTTTCAGTCTTTGAGTAGCGAACAATTTGAATACTTGACTAAACTCATGACAATGAGTTCGGCTGATTTTTTGGATGAATGGTTTGAGTTTGAGCCTCTGAAGGCCACCATGTCCGCCAGTGGAATTATCGGGACATTCATGGGACCAAAATCTCCCGGTTCTGCTTATGTGATGCTCCACCATTATATGGGTGACATCGACGGTGCCTTTCGTGCATGGGGTTTTCAGCGTGGTGGAACAGGTGCTGTTAGTATGGCTATTGCAAGATCTGCTGAACACTTTGGTGCAGATATAATGACAGAAGCACCTGTTGAAAAAGTGATTGTAAAAAATGGTCGTGCTGTGGGTGTCGCATTAGAAAATGGTGATGAATATAGTTCCGATATGGTCATTTCAGGTTTAGACCCAAAACAAACATTTTTGAACATGGTGGATGAAAGTGATTTACCATCAGATTTTGTAACAGACATTAAAAATTTCCGCATCCGCGGATCCTCTGGTAAAGTGAATTTGGCCTTAGATGCACTACCAAATTTTACCTGTTTGCCGGGGGATGGTCACCACCTTCGAGGTGCTATTTCCATTAGTCCAAGTTATGACCATTTGGAACGAGCTTACGATGATGCCAAATATGGCAACTTTTCCAAAAAACCATTCATGGATATAATTCTACCATCTGTATTAGATCCAGAAATGGCGCCACCGGGGAAACATGTTATGTCCTGTTTTGTGCAATATGCCCCTTATGATATTAATGGCGGGTGGAATGATACAAAACGAGAAGCTTTTGGTGATACGGTTGTGAATACAATTGCTCGCTATGCACCAAATATCAAGGATATTATTTTACATAGACAGGTGTTAACACCTGCTGACATGGAGAAAACTTTTGGACTCACCGAAGGTAATATTTTCCATGGTGAACTTTCTTTACAACAATTATTTACCATGCGCCCCGCTGTAAAATGGGCAGATTATACCACACCTATAAAAAATTATTATCAATGTGGCTCAGGCACTCATCCCGGCGGTGGGATTACCGGCTCTCCCGGTGAAATGGCCGCTAAAAAGATTTTAGGAGAGTTGAAATGAGTAGATATGATATCGTTGTAATTGGGGGTGGACTTAACAGTTTGGTAACCGCATCCATACTGGGGAAATCTGGGAAGAAAGTTTTGGTTCTTGAAGCAAGAGATCAATTAGGCGGTTTGGCCTCCACTTCTGAATTCACCCCTGGATTCAAATGCAACATGATTAACGATACGGTGAAATGGGTTGACCCAAGAATCATAAAACAATTGAATCTTGAATCCCATGGATTGGAACTTCACTCTCCTGATTTAGTCCGAATTGCTTTGGGCGAAAACGGGCAGCACATTTCATTTTATCGCGATCCAAATCAGACTGCTGGTTCTATTGCAAATTTTTCAAAAAAAGATGCGAAAGAATGGAAATCGTTTACAGAATACATAACAAATTTGACTCATTTTTTAGAAAAACTTTATGAACTAACACCACCAGAGTTACCAAATATCGGATTCAAAGAAGCCATTTCTATGCGCGCTATGTTATCCCCCATTTGGAGACACGGGACGAGAGGATTAACTGATTTTATGCGGGTGGCCCCCATGATGATGCCAGAACTTATGGATGAGTGGTTCGAAAATACATTACTTCGCTCCGCTGTGTCTACGGCAGGTATACATCATCTTTCATTTGGCCCATTTTCTGCGGGTACAGGATACAACTTACTGCATCAGCACGTCCAAAGCGACGGCGTATTTCACAACACCAAATTTATCAAGGGGGGAACGGGACAATTTGCGAATGCTTTAAAATTATCTGCCGAATCCGTCAATGTTGAAATCCGAACAAATGTAAGCGTCAGTGACATCAATGTGGAAGGTGATGTTTGTAGCGGTGTAACCTTGGAAAGTGGCGAAACAATTCAAGCCAATCAAGTCGTATCAGGATTAGACCCACAGAATACCTTTATTAATTTGGTGGGGCCATCAAAACTGAATCCAACTTTTGCAACCCAACTGCGAAATATCAAATACCGGGGCAGCACAGCCCGAATTCATTTTGCATTAAATGCACTTCCGGAAATCAAGGGTGTTACTGAAGATCAAATGGGTACTGTTTTTTCTGCCAGCCCTTCTATTGAATATTTAGAACGAACGTCTGATTCGGTTAAATATGGACGGCTCGCTGAAGATCCTTATGTGGAATTCTCCATTCCTTCGGTAATAAACCCTGAATTTGCGCCAGATGGAAAACATGTTCTTTCTGCTACCGTTCAATACGCACCTTATCATTTGAGAGATCAAGTATGGTCATTTGAACTGAATGAACAAATAAAAAACAATGTGGTTCGCGTTTTAGATAATTACATTCCTGATTTCTCATCATTAATTGAAGTGACATCAGTTCTTTCACCTAAAGATTTAGAAGATAAATTTGGGCTAACGGAAGGCAACCTGAATCACGGTGAAATGACGTTGGACCAGTTCTTCTTCATGCGACCAACCATGAGTGCAGCTCAATATAAATCGCCCATTAAGAGTCTATATCTTTGTGGTTCTGGAACTCATCCTGGTGGTGGATTACATGGCACAAATGGATTTAATGCGGCGAGAGAAATTTTGAAGTGATTGGTTTATATTTAGAAGGAGAAAAATGCTTGAACTAAAAGTACTCGAAGACAATCTTGTTGAAAATATTATAGATGAAGCTTTATCACTGCTTCAGGACACAGGGGTGGAAGTCCAATGTGATGCACTTATGGAACGGATGGAATCAGCTGGTTTAAATGTTGACAAAAATTCTAACCGCATTACATTCCCAAAACGTGTTGTTGAGGAAAGTATCAAATCTCTTCCATCGATTATTGATTTATATGATCGTAGTGGTGAACATTTTTCAACTATTGGCGGTGACTCTACCCATTTTGTGCCAGGTTCATCGGCGTTAAATATTTTAGATTGGAAAACGGGTGAACGACGCACGGCCCAAACACCTGATTTTATCGAATACATTAAAGTTGCTGACCAGCTTAAACATATTTCTTATCCTGCTTCTGCATTTAGTACAGATGATATTCCTCAAGATATTGCCGATGCCTGGCGGCTTTACCTCATGTTGGCACATAGTGGCAAACCAGTTGTCACCGGCGCATTTACTCACCATGGTGTGAATAGAATGGCTGAAATGATGACCTGTTTCCGCAAAGATAAAAATGATTTAATCGAAAAACCAATGGCTGTATTTACCTGCTGCCCCAACAGCCCCTTACGGTGGGGTTTAGATTCCAGCCATAATTTGATTGACTGTGTTGAAAACGGTATTGTTGTAGAAGTGGTTCCTGTGCTCATGATTGGTTTGGCTGTACCTGTAACTACAGTTGGTGCATTGGTCATGCAAACGGCTGAAGTATTAAGCGGAATTGTTTTTACACAACTGATAAAATCCGGTGCCCCAGTAATATTTGGTGGTGCCCCAGGCGCTTTTCATATGCAACTCATGAGTGCACCCATGTCCGGTGTAGAGGCATTACAACTCTATAGTGGCTATGCTCAAATTGCACGCCACTTAAAAATTCCTTCACAAGGCTATATGGGGTTAGGGGATGGGAAATTTAATGATCCCCAAGCAGGATCAGAAACCGCCAGCGGCGCCTATATCGCAGCCATGAGTCGGATGAATCAAGTGGCTGGACCAGGGATGTTGGATTTTGTCAACTGCTTCAGTTTGGAAAAATTAGTATTTGATGATGAAATCTGCGGGCATGCACATCATTTTATGCGCGATATTAAAATCAAGGATGATCTTCCCATAAAACCTTTCATTGATGAAGTTCTGGTCGAACAGCAAATATGCACCATGGATCACACGTTAGAATATTGGCCAAAAGAATTGTATCTACCGGGACCTATGATAGACCGAACCAGTTGGGATCAATGGAAACAATTTGGGAGCAAAACATTGCAAGACAGGGCGAGGGAAACAATCCAAAATTTATTAGACCAATACAATGAATCCCCTATTGGTGATCATATAGATAAAGAACTTCGTACCATAATAAATAATGGTATTGCGGGTTCTGAAACACTTCCTACTATATTATAACTTTTGCATGCCACCAAAATCACTTAAAGATCGATTGAAAGTAGGGCCTGTTTTATTGGACGGCGCCATGGGGTCCTTGCTCATGGATATGGGGCTCCATTCCGGACAACCACCGGAAGAATGGTCTATGAAATACCCGGAACGCATTGGTAAAGCACATCAATTATATCATGAAGCCGGGAGTGATATTTTACAAACGAATACTTTTGGTGCCTCTCATTATCGGCTGAAGGAATGCGGAATTGCAGAACATCATGATTTGGTGAATCAAAAAGCCGTTGAAATTTGCCGGAATTATGGTGGAGATTCTTTGGTATCTGGAGATATTGGCCCATCCGGTTTATTGATTGAACCCTTGGGGCCTGCCAAGCCCGATGAATTGAAAAATGCATTCAATCGCCAAGCGGAAATATTGGAAGACAGCGGTGTAGACCTATTTAGTGTGGAAACAATGATTGATCTTCAAGAAGCGGTTCTTGCAGTAAAAGCAATCCGACAAGTCAGTAATAAATCCATCATTGCAAATATGACTTATGCAAAAACAGATAATGGATATTTTACTGTCATGGGTAACCCATTGTCAGAATGCGTGAATAAACTGACAGATGCCGGTGCTGATATTATAGGCACCAATTGTAATTTAGATAGTTTTGAGCTAATTGAATTAGCTGAAGAAGCCTTAACGCTTACTGATTTACCCTTATCCATTAAACCCAACGCAGGTCAACCGGTTCTTGAAGGAAATACTGTTCATTATGGTCAAACGGCAGAACAGTTTGTAGATGGAATGGTTGAAATATATAAAATGGGGATTAAAATATTGGGTGGGTGTTGCGGTTCAACACCTGCATATATAAAACTATTATCCGAAACTTTAAAAGAACACTAAACCATTTCCCTTTTTATAGGGAAGTTCACCAATTCTGCAAAAATATCTGTAAAATCTGGATGCATACTTAAATCAAGGTGTGTTGTTTTTTCTCTAATTTCATAAAAATTATTTATTTTGCTTTTGTTAAATAAAGCCATTTTTGCCCCAAGTAAGGCTGTGTTACCTGCCGTTGTTATTTTTTTCTGCGGAAAGTTTAAAAGACCAATCCTTCTGGCACTACGCTTACTGATATAATTCCCAAATGCTCCGGATAAATACACTTCCGATACATCTTTTTCTTCCGCATTAAACTCTTTTAATAATAATCGAATCCCTGTAGCAATAGCTCCTTTGGCCAACTGGAGCTCTCGTATATCCTTTTGGGTAATCACCACCGGATCCATAACCATAATAGATTCTCCATTTAAAAATCTACCGTCCGCCTTGATAGATCCGTCATCCAAGTAAGCAGAAATCGCATCCACAAGTCCGCTACCGCATATCCCCCTTGCTTTTTCAGACCCCAATACTTTTGGAATTATTTCACCATTCCTCGTCATAACGGTGGAGATAGCACCTGTTGCCGCACGCATACCCATAGATATCCCCGCACCTTCAAAAGCTGGACCCGCAGCTGTAGATGCAGCCAAAAATTTATCTTTATTCCCAACCATGATTTCGCCATTAGTGCCCAAATCCACCAATACCTTAATGCCATCACTTTCTATTATCTTTTTTGCCCACACACCAATTAAGATATCACTCCCAATAAAGCTGCCTACACCCGGGAGAAACTCTATAGTTACATCTTCATTCAAATCCCACCTCAATTCTGAAGGTGTATATAATTCCAGATCATTTGAAACTGGCTCAAACGGATGATACCCCATGGGTTCCACATCTATCCCGCAAAAAATATTATGCATTACTGCATTCCCAACGATAATGATGCGTTTCAATCTTGAAATATTTTCATTCGAACTGTGAAATAAATCAATAATCATATCATTTATTTTCGATCGAATGAGCAACTGCATTTCATTCTGTTTTACTAATCTGGATGCTGCATCAATCCTCGTCATTATATCACTACCATACTTGGCCTGAGGATTAATGGCGGTTTCTACAGCCAACACTTCACCTGTTTCCCTATTTACCAATTGGGCAGCCAAAGTTGTGGTACCCAAATCGATGGCGACCCCAAACCCATGCATAGGTGAAAATTGAAAATCTGAATCATCCGACAATACATCGGATTTCCATTGATCCAATTCAATTATTAGATCATCTTGAACTCTTCCTTCGCATGCAAGACGCCATCCTTCATTCAATTCCTTATCATCCAGGATATTTTTCTGGGAATCTGTAATGGGTAAATGGCCTTCTTTTATCCGAATGCGGCATCCTCTGCATCTGGCATGACCACCACAGGGGAATTCTACACCATAACTAAAAAGTATATCGTGGAGTTGAGAATCTTTTGCAACCTCGAAACTTTGATTTAAAGGCAATAAGGTGATACTGACTTTTTTAGCCATCAAAAATAATTGTTAAAATATTAATGGGACAGCGGTCATTAAATCTTCACCAACAGATTGTTCTACCTTGCTCCCCGGCTTCACAACAAGAAACTCTGATTCAGGCCAATCTCCATTAATAAGTTGTTGAAGGAGTTTTTTACTCCCTTTTAAAACATCAAAACTCCAATTCTTTATTTCTGCTTTCGCCATCGCCTTCTTTTGATAATTATGTTGGGAATCCAACCCCGTATCAATAAATGCCATATTTGAATAATGCTTTATCTGATCCATTGCATTATTCAGGTAATCTAAATTTTCTTCACCAAATTGCGCTTTAAGTTCATCCTGGGGCATATCCATTCCATACAGTCTTTGCAATGATCTTTTTTTAATGATTGGTTTGTTTTCTGTATTTTCCATCCACCCCACCGATTGATAATAGGTCCCGGGGTTTTCAAAATAATAATCCAAATACTTTTGTTTGCTTCCAAAAAGAACGCCAATACAGTCGTGGATTCGGGGAACAATAAGTGGCGTTTTGTGGGCGACCAACCCATATATCCATGTATTGCAAAGACCATATCCCAACAGAATTGCATCAAACCTTTTTTGATCTGCTTTTTGAATGGATTTAACAATTCGATTCTGCATACCCTTACTATTTAAATCGTGGATACCTTTGGCAATAAATTCAGTATCAATATTATTATTGGATTTATTGATACAATGAAGCAATTCATGTTTGAACACTTCACAACTAATTAATTTGAAGTTCATTTTTGCCCAACACCGAGTAATTTTTTTGCCAATACGACGCCTGCACTTGCATTATCCTTATATCCATCGGCGCCAATATCTTTTGCAAAATGATGCGTAACAGGTGCGCCACCAACCAGCATAATCACTTCATCTCTTATGCCTGCATCCTTAAATGCATCAATTGTTGTTTTCATTCCTGGCATGGTCGTGGTTAATAATGCAGACATACACACCAGTTTTGCTTTGTGTGTTTCAACTGCTTCAATAAATTGTTCAGGGGAAACATTGGTACCTAAGTCTACCACTCGAAACCCGCCGCCCTCTAAAAGTGCCCCCAATAAATTTTTTCCAATATCATGGACATCGCCTTTTACCGTTCCGGTTATGGCGCATATAGAATTGTCTTCCTCACCTTCACTTATAAGAAGCGGACGTATCAAAGCCATAGCGCTTTTCATGGCTTTCGCTGACATAAGTAGCTGTGGAATAAAATATTCAAAACGCTCGAACCGTACTCCCACTTCATCCATGGCCCGAATCATATATTCATTGATCAATATATGTGGGTCAATTTTTTCCCTAAGCGCTTTTTCCGTAATTTCCACGGCTATCGTAGGATTGCCATTCAAAACAGCATCATGTAACTTTTCAAGATAATTCATCGTCTCATTATTTCTTTAATTTATTTTATCCATGGGTAGGTTATCTCTTAATTAACAGATTGTACATTATCCATTTTAAACCCTTTTTATATAATGTCATTTGCATGCCGATTCCTATGTGTTGATTCTATCATTTTAAAAAGATGAACTCCAAACATAATCACGATACAATATTTTACATAACTTTCTTTTAAAGGCTTGAAGGAATGGGTATCCAATTAAAAAATATGCCCCTACGCCTTATTCCGGGCAGGACAGTTTGTTCGCCGCTTATGATAAATATTATTTGAGCAAACTAAATAAATAATCGATTACGTTTAAAATTTACTGAATATAAACTGTTTTCATATTGGTAAAATCCCGAATCCCTACTTCAGATAGTTCTCGACTATAGTTCGATTCTTAAATTATTAATGGGGAAACCAATGGGTCATCCTTAATTTATTGGCATATTTTAATCCAATATATTTAATAGAATCATAAAGATAATTCATTGTTAAAAGATATTACCCAAGATTTTTCACGTCGGCATATTGGGCCAACATCAATTGAGCAGGAGGAGATGCTTGCCAAGTTGGGGTTTTCATCAATAGAGGAATTAATTGATAAGACAATTCCCCGGAGCATCCGAACTAAATCATCACTCAACGTTGGGCCGGGATCAGATGAGTTTTCACTCTTGAAAAAAATCAAAGGTGTGGCATCAAAAAACAGAGTTGCCCGATCATATATCGGCATGGGATATTATGGCACGATTACACCCCCAGTTATCCAGCGTAATATTTTAGAAAACCCCGGATGGTATACAGCTTATACTCCTTATCAGGCTGAAATATCTCAAGGACGTCTGGAAGCTTTACTAAATTTTCAAACAATGGTAACAGAAATGACAGGTTTGGATATCGCCAATGCATCCCTCTTAGATGAGGCCACTGCTGCGGCAGAAGCCATGATTATGCTTTTTCATTCAGCCCGAGAAAAGAAGCGATTTCTCGTGGCCGAAGATTGCCATCCCCAAACCATTGATGTGTTAAAAACCCGCGCAAATCCAATTGGGATTGAATTATTGGTTCAATCTCCTGAAACATTTGAATTTAGTGATGATATTTTTGGTGCTTTAGTCCAATACCCCGCTACCGACGGGAACGTTATTGACTACTCAGATTTATGTAATGAGGCACACAAACAGGATGTCTCCATTGTTGTTGCCATAGATTTATTAAGCTTGGCCCTTCTCCCCTCCCCAAATGAAATCGGTGCTGATGTGGCAATTGGTAGTTCCCAACGGTTTGGTGTCCCCATGGGATTTGGAGGACCTCATGCTGCTTTCATAGCAGCAAAAGAAAATTATAAACGTAAAATTCCGGGACGAATCATCGGTGTTTCAGTAGATCGCCATGGGAATCCAGCCTATCGCATGGCACTCCAAACTCGTGAACAACATATCCGCCGAGATCGTGCTACATCTAATATTTGCACATCTCAGGTTTTATTGGCAGTCATGGCGGGTATGTATGCAGTTTATCATGGACCTGAAGGTATTCGCGCCATTGCGGAACGAATACATAAAAAAACAAAGGATTTAGCTATTGCCTTATCAAAGGGTGGCCATTCCATTATATACAATCAATTTTTTGATACAATTAGAATTCGATTAAATAAGATTTCTATGGAAAAATTGAAAAATCGGGCAGAAACAGCCAATATGAATTTCCGTTATTATGAAAATGGCGATATTGGAATATCTCTGGATGAAACTGTATCTCCCGATGACCTATCTGATATTCTTGGTGTGTTCGACGTTGATAAAACGAGTAAAACCAATGAATTTGATTTACAACTTATACGGACAACAGGCTACCTCACCCATTCTATTTTTAATGCGTTTCATTCCGAAACTGAAATGATGCGATATCTCCATCGACTCGAAACCAAAGATTTAACCCTGAATACCAGCATGATTTCGTTGGGTTCATGTACAATGAAGCTCAACGCAGCAGCAGAAATGATGCCCATTACCTGGCCTGAGTTTGCTTTCCTTCACCCTTTTGCACCGGAAAATCAATCAGAAGGCTATGAAGAATTAGCCAATACGCTTTCGGAGTGGCTCATGGATATGACTGGGTTGCAAGGATGCTCTCTCCAACCCAATTCCGGCGCCCAAGGAGAATATGCGGGACTTCTGGTTATCCGTGCTTTCCATATCGACAATGGAGATAGCCATCGAAACATTTGTTTAATTCCTGCCTCGGCCCATGGAACAAACCCAGCCAGTGCTGTCATGTGTGGCATGAAAGTCGTCGTTGTCCGATGTGATGATAATGGTAATATTGACATTGAAGATTTAAAATCAAAAGCAACACACCACAAAGAAACGCTTTCAGCCATTATGGTCACTTATCCTTCTACCCATGGTGTATTCGAAGAAGCCATCGGAGATATTTGTAATATTGTTCATGAAAATGGTGGACAAGTATATTTAGATGGCGCCAATATGAATGCTATGGTTGGATTGGCTCGTATTGGTGACTTCGGGGCTGATGTCTGCCATATTAACCTCCACAAAACATTTGCTATCCCACACGGTGGTGGTGGTCCTGGGATGGGGCCTATTTGTGTCGCTGGCCACTTGGTTCCATTTTTGCCAGGGCATCCAATTTCAAATAATGGTGAAAAAGCAATTCATGCCATTTCAGCCGCACCGTTGGGCAGTGCAGGTATTTTGCCCATATCTTGGGCCTATATTGCTATGCTCGGGGATGAGGGGCTAAAAGCGTCGACAGAAGTGGCGATTTTGAATGCCAATTATATGGCCCATCAGTTACAGACTCATTTCCCCATACTTTACCGAGGATCGCAAGGATATTCAGCCCATGAGTTTATTTTAGATTTACGGCCGATTAAAAAAGAATCGGGCATATCTGATGAAGATGTGGCCAAACGATTAATTGATTATGGTTACCATGCGCCGACTATGTCCTTTCCCGTCCCTGGCACACTGATGGTTGAACCGACTGAAAGTGAATCTAAAGCCGAATTAGATCGTTTCTGTGATGCCATGATTTCAATCAAAAACGAAATAAATAATGTTATCTCCGGGGAAATGGATGCCGAAAACAATCCCCTAAAGAACGCCCCGCATACAGCAATTGACGTCACTTCGGACAAATGGGATCGTCCATATTCAAGGCAAAAAGCGGCCTACCCATCGTCATATTTAAAGAACCATAAGTACTGGCCAAGTGTTGGACGAATTGATAATGCGCATGGTGATCGAAATTTGATCTGTACTTGTCCGCCGATTGAACAATATAACAAATAATTCTTTTTTTAATCGATTTGATTAAAAAATAGTAAAATGCTTGTTATTCTATCTCCCTCAAAAACACAAAATTTTTCAGCATATTCTTTTAGGGGTTCTACAAACCCAAGGTTTAAAAAACAAACAAATGAGATTGTTGCCATCTTAAAAAATATGAATAAAGATGAAATATTTTCCTTCATGTCGATCAGTCAAAAGTTGGGAATAGAAACCTATAGAAATATTCAAAAATTCCAGAACAACCCATCAAATGGGATCACCAAACAGGCCATTTTTGCTTATACAGGAGAAGTTTTCAACAAAATAAACCCACAATCTTTTAATGGCGATGAGTTAAACTTTTGCCAATCACATTTTCGCATTTTATCTGGGGTATATGGTGTATTGAGACCTTTAGACCTAATCCAGCCTTATCGATTAGAAATGGCTTCAAAATTGAAAATAAGAAATTCAAAATCATTGACCAAATTTTGGGAAAAAACGATAACAGCTACCTTGAATAATGATGAAAAGAATATCGTAATTAACCTTGCCTCTAAAGAGTATATTAATTCAATCCAATTGGATCAATTAAAGGCCAAATTCATTTCAATTCAGTTTAAAGAACTAAAAAATAATGAATACAAAGTTGTTGGTATTTATGCGAAGAAAGCACGAGGGAAAATGATACATTATATAGTGAAAAACTTTATCTCGAACCCGAATTTATTGAAAAATTATACAGAAAGTGGATATACATTTAATTCCTCTATCTCTACTGAAAACGATTGGGTTTTTACCCGAGATTAGAATATAATTTTTCCTGCTCTTCCATCAATTCTAAGTATTCCGCCTCTAGGATATTCATGGTTTCCATGGTCTGTTGGAGCAAGTCGTAATTATCTCCATTGGATGAATCCTGGGTAATCGATCGCTGATCATCTAATTCAGATTCTATGATATTGAATCGTTTTTCAATCCATGCCAAACGGTTGCGAATTTTCTTACGATCTTTAAAGGCTGATTTCCCCTTGGATTCGGTTTTTTGTATTGGCACATTTGTCTTGGCAGATTGCCTATCCTGTCTTTTCCAGTCGTAATAATCATAATTTCCTTCAAATACTTGAATACCACCACCACCAACTTCGCAGGTAAGGTTTGTAACATTATTCAAAAAGTGACGATCATGAGATATACAAACAATAGCACCCGTGAATTGGACCAAAGCGTTCTCAACTACGTTCCTTGTCACCATATCTAGGTGGTTTGTGGGTTCATCTAATAAAAGCAAATGAGATGGCTCCACCAGCATTCGTGCTAAGGCCACCCGAGCTTTCTCTCCTCCTGATAGCACCTTCACATATTTTTCAATTTCATCTCCCGAAAACATAAAGCTCCCCAAGTAATTCCGCATTTCGGTTTCACTCCAACCTGGACTCACTTTCTGGATAGATTCAAAAACTGTATCATTCGGATCGAGCGTTTCCAGTTGATGTTGCGCATAGTAGGCACTATTAATATCTCTCCCCATTCGAATCGCACCGGACGTCACTGACTCTACGCCGGCAAGCATTTTGAGTAATGTAGATTTCCCGGCACCGTTTTGGCCTACCAAGCCAATTTTCTGTCCCCGCTCTACCAACATATCCATATCATTGAACACTTCGATATCGCCATAATGTTTGGTCACATTTCGGCAGGAAACCACATTCAAAGGAGGTCGACTGGGTTGAGGTAATTTCAAATTCATGGTATGACTTTGTTCTGTAGGCGCTTCAATTTTTTCCAATTTATCCAGCATTTTCACTCGACTTTGAACTTGTGTGGCTTTGGTGTTTTTATATCTGAATCGTTCAATGAACCGTTCTGTATCTTTAATCTGTTTTTGCTGGTTTTGATATGCATTTCTGTGTTGTTCTATCCGAAGCATTTTTTCTTCAGTGTACTTGGTGTAGTTCCCTGTGAATAATGTTATCTTTTTTAAATCAATTTCAAGTATGTGATTCACCGATCGATCTAAGAATGCGCGATCATGACTTATCATAACCATTCCTCCGCGCCATTCTGCCAGAAATGATTCCAACCAAATTGTTGCTTCTAAATCCAAATGGTTCGTGGGCTCATCTAAAAACAAGATGTCTGGTTCCTGTAGTAAGATGGCTGCCAATGCCACACGCATACGCCAACCACCAGAGAATACATCCATGGGTTCTGTAAACTTTTCTTCTGAAAAACCGAGACCACTCAGGATTTTTTTTGCTTTCTCTTCCAATGTCCATCCACCTAATGCCTCGAATCGATTTTGAACTTCACCCAATTGATTTACCAATTCCAGATTTTCATGATCTTTTGAGATGGCTTCGGATAAAGTCAATATTTGTCCTTCTAAATCAGTTACTTCCGGATAACCCGCCAATACTTCTTCCAAGATGGATCTTTCTGAACCAACCACAATATCTTGCGCCAAATAGCCTATGGTAATGGCTTTATCTTTTTGAACATTCCCGGAGTCGGGCGTTTCCTGCCCCAACATGATACGGAGCAAGGTGGTTTTACCAGAGCCATTTGGACCCACAAGTCCGGCCCGCATACCACGTTTTAAAAAAATATTCACATTGTTGAATAGGTCCCCATCTGGGAAGGATTTAGATATACTTTCGAGACGAATCATAGTTTAGTTAAAAGAATTGATTACAATTCCCCATTCACAACTGTGCCGTGATTCAGCGATAGTTTCACCAAATGGATTGTATTAATTAATGTCATAGACTCATCCACTTGGACTTGTATATAATTATCAGTGTGTCCCAACATTTTTCCATTCTTCATGTTTTCAAATAGAACTGGTCTTTTAGTATTTACAAATTTATCGTGAAAGTATCGCCGTTTTTTATCCGATAAAATATGGAGCATTTTGCTTCGTTCTGTTCGTTTTTCTTTTGATATAACGCCACCCATTTCCACGGCATCTGTGTTCGGTCGCTCTGAATAACTAAAAACGTGTAGATAAGAAATATCTAAGTCATTTAAAAAATTATAGGTCTTAAGAAAATCCACATCTGTTTCTCCTGGGAACCCTACAATAACATCCACACCGATACAAGCATCTGGTATAATTGATTTTATTTTTGTCACTCTTTCTTCAAATAGATTCCTTTTATATCTCCGGCGCATGGCGCCTAATATTTTATCTGATCCTGATTGGAGTGGCACGTGAAAGTGTGGCATAAATTTGCGAGACGAAGCACAGAAATTGATTATGTCATTGGTAAGCAAATTTGGTTCGATAGATGAAATGCGAATGCGATCTATACCATCCAAACTATCCAATTGCTGTATAAGGTTAAAAAATGATTCGTCAGACCCTTTACCGAAATCCCCAATATTGACACCAGTTAGCACTATTTCTCGTGCATCTGTTTTAGCCAATTCCCGAGCAATCTTCATCGTATTCTCAATTGAATTGCTGCGACTCTTTCCTCGGGCCAACGGAATCGTACAAAAGGAACAGGTATAGTCACATCCATCCTGTACCTTTAAAAAAGAGCGCGTTCGTTCACCTGAGGAATATGAGGGTGTGAATTTATGCACATGGTCAATCTCAGTCTGAATTACTTTGGTCCCACTATTGAGGTCGATTTCATTTAAATGGTTCAGTAGATTGAATTTCTCTTCCGCACCCAAAATAATATCCACACCATCAATTTCTGCAATGTCATTGGGTTTTAGTTGTGCATAACAACCGATCACAGCAACAGATGAATTGGGGTTCCGACGTTTGGCTTTGCGGATGAGCTTTCTGGCTTCCTTGTCAGCATTTTCTGTAACGGAACAGGTATTCAACACATAAATATCTGCTTCATCTCGGTAATCGACCTTTTCAAATCCATGACGAATAAAATCACGAGAAATAGTGGCTGTTTCTGAGAAGTTTAGTTTGCATCCCAAAGTGTGGAATGCGACGCGTTTGGTTGGTGTACTCATCTTTATTCGTGGCTAAAATAACGGGGCGGAAATTACATTAAAAAACGTTTCACCCCAGCAAATGGCTTGTGTACTTTTTTTCATGGATTCAAAGGAAAAAATCAACCATCTACGCGAAATGATCGATGAATGCGATAATCAAATGGTAGATCTATTGGTAAAGCGATTTACAGTTTCTATACAAATTGGCGCCATAAAAGAATCAAATAATTTAGCGGTTGGCGATCCCAATCGGGAAAGAGAGATTATTGATCGGTTGACCGAACGGTTAAAAGGGAAATTAGATCGTGACGATATTTCTGCTATTTTTGGGCCTGTATATCACATTTCAAAAAAACTGCAAAAGAAATAAAATAAGGTTGGTATCTGATGAAACCCTGTCTTAATATTCCCACCTATGATTAACATGAACAAAGAAAATTATTATAGCTTGTATCGGTTTTTTAGCCGCGAAGGGGTTTTGTAGTCCCAGGGAGACCTGTACATGTTGACTGCTTTGAAACCCCGGCTTTGATCGGGGTTTTTTTTTGGAATAAACAATTAATTAAACAATGAAATTATAATTATGATTACAATAGGAATTCAAGGCGGGAAAGGAAGCTTCTCCGAACAGGCCGCTCACGAGTTTGCCCATAATCACGGAATAGAAGGCGCCAAAATCGTATACCAGATTTCATCTGAACAAGTATTGGCCGGGGTAGAATCCGGGAATACCGATTATGGCATTTTTGCTATGGAGAATGCACAAGGTGGCGTCGTGATTGAAAGTGTTGAAGCGCTTGCAAAATATCGTTGCGACATCCTTGAGATGTTCCATATTGCAGTAGATCAAAACCTTCTTGGACTTGTAGGGACTCATGTGGGTGATATCACAGAAATCCATTCCCATCAACAAGCACTTCGTCAATGTAAGGATTACTTGAGTGAACATTTTTGGACGCGACCACTGATTGAAGAAGATGATACGGCTGAGGCTGCAAGACGACTGTCAGAAGGGAAACTCCCTTCTACCGCAGGTGTAATTGCGAATAAAGCCTGTGCAGATTTATACGAATTGGATATTCTCCAAGAAAGCATCCATGATTTAAAACATAACCTGACCCTATTTCTTGGGGTGAAAAAATTGGGAGATTCATGAATAGCGTTGGCATAATAGGGTTTGGCCGTTTTGGTAAAGTTTTGGCCAATATTCTTCAAAAAGGATTTTCCATCAAAGCGTTTGACCTTTCTTCCCCGAAGCTATTCCCCAATGTAACCTTTGTTGAATTGGATGATTTATTAAAAGAAAAAGCAATATTTGTAGCTGTACCCATTCGTCATTTTGAATCAATAATCAAATCTATTTCACCAAAACTTTCTAATGGTACAACCATCATTGATGTCTGTTCTGTGAAAAAACACCCTGTGGAAGTCATGGAAAAACATTTATCGGAAAAAATAGGTATCATTGCAACTCATCCTCTGTTTGGCCCTGATTCTTTTATAACAAATAATCGCTTGAAAATGATGATGGATAAAACGAGAGACTCTCATAACCAATTTGATTTCTGGAAAAGATTTTTTGTAGACCAAGGAATACAAGTTCTTGAAATGACAGCTGATGACCATGATCGAATGGCAGCACAAACCCAAGGCGTTACCCATTTTCTAGGGCGAATGCTAAAAGAGTTTGGCATTAAAAAAACGTCAATTGATACACAGGGATTTCGAGATCTATTAGATTTGGTTGACCAAACCTGTAATGATAGTTGGGAGCTATACACTGATTTGCAATTATATAATCCCTATACAAAAAAAATGATTATGAATTTGAAAGAATCAACGAATACTTTGGATAATCGCTTAAAGGAATTACAATCATGACTCCATGGCAAACAGATAGTTGGAGAAATTTTACTATAAAACATTTACCTGATTATCCAGATCAAAATCATTTAAAAGAAGTGGTTAGAACGCTTCAAGGTTTTCCACCTCTGGTTTTTGCGGGCGAAGTTCGTTCCTTAAAGAGAACATTGGCTGAAGTAACAGAAGGAAATGGGTTCTTGCTACAGGGAGGTGATTGTGCCGAAAGTTTTTCTGAATTTCATGCTGATCACATTCGAGATACTTTTCGCGTTATTCTCCAAATGGCCGTGATATTAACAAATGGTACAAATATGCCCGTTGTAAGAATTGGGCGTATGGCTGGCCAATTTGCCAAGCCCCGATCTTGTCCCACAGAAACAATTGATGGTGTTGAACTCCCCAGTTATACTGGCGATATTATAAATGACATACAGTTCCATAAAGAAAAAAGAATTCCCAATCCTGAGCGAATGTTGAAAGCCTATTCTCAAGCTGCCTCTACATTGAATTTACTGAGAGCTTTTGCCGATGGCGGGTATGCAGATCTTCGACATGTACAATCATGGAATATGGGCTTTGTAAAAAGCGGCCCTCAAGGAGAACGTTACCGCCATTTAGCAGATCAAGTTCAAGAAAGTCTGAATTTTATGGAAGCCCTGGGTATTCATTCCTCTAATACACCTCAACTTCGTCGGGTTAAATATTTTACAAGCCATGAAGCGCTCCTCCTGCCCTATGAAGAAGCATTAACAAGAATCGATTCTACATCCGGAGATATTTATAATACATCCGCACACTTTGTATGGATAGGAGATAGAACTCGGTTCGCAGAAAGTGCTCATGTAGAGTTTTGCCGGGGGATTCAAAACCCCATTGGTATTAAATGCGGGCCAACTATGGATCCAGATGAACTCATCCAATTATTAGATATTTTGAATCCAAATGATGAGGCGGGCCGGATTACGTTAATTACGAGATTTGGAAGTAATAAAATTGAATCTATTCTACCTTCCCTGATTCGAAAAGTACAGGAAGAAGGCCGTACAGTTATATGGTCATGTGATCCTATGCATGGAAACACAATCAAAAGTAGTAATGGAATAAAAACACGCCCATTCAGTCAAATATTGGATGAGGTGAAACAAAATATCCAAATTCACCGAGGAGAAGGATCCCACGCTGGTGGTATACATTTGGAAATGACGGGACAAAATGTAACCGAATGTACCGGTGGGTTAGCTGATATTTCTGAATCGGATTTATCCGATAGATATCGCACCCATTGTGACCCACGACTAAATGCAAATCAAGCCATTGAACTGGCTTTCCTTATTGCAGATGAACTAAAAACAAATGGCCATTAGAGGAAAAATATCATTGCCGGGAGATAAATCTATCTCCCACCGGGCACTTATGCTAGCATCTTTAGCTGGTGGAGAATCACGGATTTCCAATTTGTCTACCGGTGCCGATGTTCAGACTACTCGAAAATGTTTAGAAGCCTGTGGTGTCATAATTGAGGATAACAAAAATGATGTTATCCTTCAGGGTGGTGATTATATTGATCCAGATCAACCATTAAACTGCGGCAATTCCGGCACAACCACACGATTATTATTAGGACTCTTGTCAGGTCAAGGTATTAACGCCACATTCGTTGGAGATGACTCATTATCATCTCGACCAATGGATCGTATTTTAGATCCACTTTCTCAGATGGGATTAAAATCAGACAGTAAAAATGGGAAATTACCAATCACAATTAATAAAAGTACGTTGTGTGGTATCCATTATGAATCTCCGGTTGCCAGCGCCCAAGTGAAATCTGCTGTGATATTAGCGGGTCTTGGCGCCAAAGGTAAAACGTCAATTGCCGAGCCAATTTTATCTAGAAATCATACAGAAAAAATGTTGGACGGTCTTGGGGTAAAAGTTTCAATTGATGGATTAACGACCGCTGTTTCAAATTTAATGTCTCCCCTTACACCCTTTAAATTATCTGTTCCTGGTGATCCTTCCACTGCTGCATTTTTTGCCGCAGCAGCAGCCTTGGTATCACATTCTGATATACAATTGAATTGCATTTTAATAAACCCAACAAGAATTGGGGTTTTTCGGGCACTTGGAAGCATGGGCATCAATGTAAAGTATCTTGAACAATGGGAAGAAGCTGGTGAAACGATTGGGAATTTGAATATTTCTTATCAACCGATGAAGGGTATTACCATCACAAAAGATGAAGTCCCCGGATTAATTGATGAGTTGCCTGTTATTGCAGTTCTCGCGACTCAAGCCAATGGAAAAACAATAGTTCGTGGCGCTGAAGAATTAAGGATCAAAGAATGTGACAGAATCCATGCTCTGTGCGTCAACCTGAATAAAATGGGTGCAGAGATTGAAGAATTGGATGATGGATTTATCATCAATGGTCCAACACCATTAAATGGTGCTGAAATTGAAACATTTCATGACCATCGTATCGCCATGGCATTTACAATCGCCGGACTCGTATCTGAAGGTGATGTGGTTTTAGACCATCCTGAATGCGTTTCCATTTCTTATCCAGAGTTCTATAAAGAGTTGGATCGTTTACAATCATGAAGACCTTTGCTGTAATCGGAGACCCCATTGCCCATAGTTTAAGTCCAACTATTCATAATGAAGTTTTTCGGCAACTTAATCTAATAGCCTCTTTTGAGAGAATCCATATTCATCCTAACAATCTTCATTCATTCATAAATTCAAATGAATTGGATGGTTTCAATGTGACCATTCCACATAAACAATCGGTGATTCCATTTTTGAATAAATTAGATGAATCTGCAAAAATTATTGGTGCTGTGAATTGTGTTCATAACGGAAAGGGGTTTAATACTGACTGGATTGGGTTTTTAATAGCCATGGATTTAAACCATATAGAATTAAAGGGTAAAAATTGTTTAATCCTTGGCGCTGGGGGTGCTGCAAGAGCAATAGCTTTTGCTTTAGCTAACAATGGCGTAAAGTCTATTTCTATAAAAAACCGTACACAAGAAAAAGCAGCGCAATTATTAGATTGGGTGCAATCTTTTTACCCCAACCCAACATCAACTAATGATCCAGATATTGTTATTAATTGCACCCCTGTAGGTATGTGGCCAGATACAGAGCCTATGCCTGATCTTGATATCACACCTAATCAAGTTTTGGTAGATACAATTTATAACCCCATAGAGACTGCGTGGTTAAAAGCAGGACAAAAGTTTGGTGCTAAAACTGTGGGTGGACTAGATATGTTTATTGCACAGGGGTTGGCATCTGCGGATATTTGGTTTAAAGATAAGATTTCAGAAAGAATTAAATTGGAACCGATTAAAAAGGAATTAGATACAGTATTATGTTAACTCGATTAAAGTTTTTAACCGCAGGGGAATCTCATGGGCAAGGCCTTTTAGGAATCTTGGATGGTATACCAGCGGGGTTGGAAATCTCAGAAGAATATATTGGTGTTCAATTGGAACGGAGACAAATGGGCCATGGTCGTGGTGGACGAATGAATATCGAAAAAGACCATGCGGAAATCTGGTGCGGTGTAAGACATAGTGAAACGCTGGGAACACCGACAGGACTTATCGTTCGAAACAAAGATTGGGAAAACTGGACAAAAAAAATGTCTATTTCAGCTGTAAATGAGGATATTCATAAAGTGACAGTCCCCCGGCCCGGCCATGCAGATTTAGCCGGTATTCAAAAATATGGGTTTGACGATATTCGAAATGTGCTAGAACGATCCAGCGCCCGAGAAACAACCATGCGAGTTGCATTGGGATCCATCTGCAGAAAACTCTTAGAGGATGTGGGTGTAGAAGTGGGAAGTCGAGTTTTGGAGATTCATGATGTGAAAGATGAAAGCATAGTCCCGAATAACCTTAACCCGAATCAGCTAAGTAAAAGGGCGGATGCCTCCTCTGTTCGATGCCTAGATAAAGAAGCAGAGGCCGCAATGGTCAAAACAATCGATGATGCAAAAAAAGCAGGGGATTCCGTTGGCGGTGTTTTTGAAGTGATTGCCACTGGACTGCCCTATGGTCTCGGATCTTATACACAATGGGATAGAAAATTACACGCTCGCATTACCGCTTTAATGATGAGTGTAAATGCATTCAAGGGGATTGAGATCGGCGGTGGGTTTGGTGATGCAAGAAAGTTTGGTAGTGAAGTCCACGATGAAATCGGGCATGATGGTGAAAAGTACACTCGTTATTCTAATAATGCCGGTGGTATTGAAGGTGGCATGAGTAATGCTCAACCCATTTTATTGCGAATGGCGATGAAACCGATTCCTACATTGATCAAACCCCTTCGCTCTGTTGATATTAATTCAAAAAATGAAAAGGATGCCCATAAAGAGCGAACCGATTCCTGCGCCGTACCAGCGGCGTCTATAATTGCAGAAACCATGCTGTGTTTCGTTTTGGCAGATGCATTATTAGAAAAATTTGGTGGCGATTCCATGGATCAACTAAAAGCGCACCTGAAAGCAACAGCAAAATATTAATGAATATTTATTTAATTGGTATGATGGGTTCTGGCAAATCAACAGTCGGTAAAATACTTTCAAAAAAATTAGAGATCCCTTTTTTAGATATAGATCACTATATAGAAGTGAAAGCCCATAAAACAATTTCAGAAATTTTTACAGAAGATGGAGAATCACGATTTCGACAGTTAGAATCTGAGGTATTGGAGACAATCGAGAATTCTAATGTGGTCGCTGCCTGTGGTGGTGGCATTGTATTAAATCAAACGAATCGAAATCAACTTGCTTCTTCAGGAAAAGTGATTTTTTTAGATACATCAATCCCGGTATTGGCAAAACGCCTCCAATCTGTAATAGATAGACCCTTGCTGGGTGGTAAAGAAGTAGAAAACGAATTAAGCCGATTATGGGCTGATCGAGAAAACTTATATAAAGACACTTGTCATTTTTCCGTAAATACGAATCAAAGCACCGCCGAAGAAGTGGCAATTAATATTTATAATCAAATCAATTAATGAATACAATCCAAGTAAACCTTGAAGAACGATCATACCCTATTCACGTAGAATCGGGCCTTTTGAATCATGTCCCCTCTATTCTTTCCGATAATAATGAGGGCCAAAAATGGATTGTGATTTCTCAATATCGATTAATGGAATTATTTGGGTTTGATCTCGTAAATAATTTGAAAGCGTCGGGGTTTGATTGTGAATTCATCACCCTACCTATAGGGGAAGCAGCCAAAAGCCTCAATGAGTTTAGTCGTGTTATCAGTCAGATGGTTGAGTTTAGCTGTGATCGAAAAACAAATATTTTGGCCCTTGGGGGTGGCGTTGTTGGAGATGTAGCAGGCTTTTTATCTTCAACGTTTATGCGTGGAATAGACTATTACCAAATCCCAACAACATTATTGGCCATGGTAGATTCTTCCATTGGCGGAAAGACCGGAATCAATATCGCCGAGGGGAAAAACCTTGTCGGGTCGATATATCAACCACAAGGCGTAATAGTTGATCCAGATGTTTTACAAACCCTTCCCCAAGAAGAAGTCTTTTCCGGGTTGGGTGAAGTTATAAAATATGGCGCAATTTGGGATAAAGCCTTTTTAATTGATATATCCACCTGGTTGGAAAACATTGATTCTTTCCCTTTTGAAGACGCCATTCGTAAATCCTGTAAAATCAAGGCAGAAGTTGTTTCTAAAGATGAGCGGGAAGGTGATCTGCGACGCATCCTTAATTTTGGCCACACAATTGGACATGCTCTTGAATCTCACTTAGGTTATGGAAAAATTCGTCATGGAGAGGCCGTGGCTCTGGGTATGAAATGCGCTGGGTTTATTTCTCAAAAACTGAATCTGCTTTCAAAAGAAGAACTGTCAACTTTGAGCCAGACTATTAATCAATTACCCTTACCACAATTATCCCATATAAACGGAAATCATTTAATGCCATTTATCAAGACCGATAAAAAATCAGAAAAAGGTGTCCTGAATTTTGTACTATTAGATGGCCTGGGAAACGCCTTATCCTCTACAGATGTAACTGAAGAATTAATTCAAGAATCGTTGAAGGCGCTCAATTGAAAATACTTATTATCAATGGGCCTAATTTGAATTTACTTGGTATTCGTGAACCAGATATCTATGGTAGCGAATCATTATCTGATATTGAGAATTGGTTAAACGATCAACCGGAATCAGATGGGCATTCCATCACCTGGTTTCAGTCCAACCATGAGGGTGAACTCATTGACTTCATCCACGGTGCCATGGGTAATGTGGGCGGTATCGTTATTAATCCTGGCGCATTCACCCATTATTCCTATGCCATACGTGATGCCATCTCAGCTATAAACGTTCCCACCGTGGAAGTTCATTTAAGTGATATTAATACTCGGGAAGATTTTCGGGAAATTTCGGTCATTAAGGATGTATGTCTTGATCAAATTTCCGGATTAGGAAAAATAGGTTATTTAAAAGGAATACAACGCCTAATTAATTAATTACTTTTTGATGGCATCTGCCACTTGCCGATATGCTTCCCGAAATGGGATCCCTTTTTCAACAAGTTTATATGCTTTTTCTGTTTCAAAAAGTTCATCTGTCATGGCAGCGTCACAAATATCTTTATTCACCTTTAATGCTTCAATAACAGCCGCACTGATTTTAAAACAATCAATCCCCAAGTTTATCCCCTGCATGATAGGTTCTTTGGATAGTTGTATATCTCTGTTATAGCCGGAAATGAGATTGGCCGTTAATCCTTTCACCTGGGTTTCATACCCAGAAATGATGTGATAACTTCCCCGTAATAGCTCCAGCACATCGGGATTTTTCTTTTGGGGCATGATTGAACTGCCCGTACAGAATTCTTCCGGTAGAGAGATATACCCAAACTCAGTCATGGAGTATAAAATCAAATCTGAAGCCAAACGATTAATAGTCAACATAATCTGGCCCAAACCATGCAAAATAGATAATTCGAATTTTCCACGACTTAGCTGGCAGTAAATAGGATTGTTTTGAACCCGATCGAATCCCATTTCTTTTGCTGTCATTTCTTTATCAATTTTAATGGGCACGCCATACCCGGCAGCCGAACCTAAGGGCGATTGGTCAATCAGTTTTGCAACTGATTTAAGCATGGATAAATCGTCTTTCATTCCATCGACATAAGCACCTGCCCACATGGCCATTGAAGAGGGCATCGCTTTTTGCATATGAGTATAGCCGGGAAAAGAAACATCATAATTCTCTTCTCCAAATTTCTCCAAGACTTTTATCCAGCTTTCACCCAGATCAATTATTTCTTGTAATGCTTCTTTATAATAGAGCCGGAGGGCAGTTAGGACTTGGTCATTTCGAGATCGAGCCGTATGAATTTTTTTACCTACATCCCCTAATTGCTCAACCAAATATTCTTCAATGGCTGTATGGCAATCTTCTTGGGATACCTTTATGGTAAAATTATCCTCTCTGTGAAAGGTGATAATATTTTCAAGTTCCATCACCAATTTTTCAACTTCATTATTTTCAAGGTATCCCATTTCACCCAACATCCGGGCGTGGGCAATGGATGCCTTGCAATCATAAGGAATTAAAACATTATCTAATTCAGGATCTTTTCCCACCGTGAATGCTTCCACTGCTTTATCAAGATCGACACCCTTATCCCAAAGTTTACTCATCACTTGATTCCTTTCTCCATTTATATGGATTTCTTCTGTGCAATACCAGATTATGTGCTTTGAGTCGAATGGCATTAATATTGATGAATCCTTGAGAGTCCGTTGCGTCAAATCCGCCTTCTATATCCATGCTGGACATATCTTGATCATACAATGATGTGGGTGATTCCCTCCCGATAGATATCACATTCCCTTTTAATAGTGCCACCCGCACCGTGCCATCTACAGCCTCTTGGCTTTTATTGATTGATGTCAACAGAAAATCCATTTCCGGAGAAAACCAGAACCCATTATATATCAATTCTCCAAACTTCGGAATTAACATATCTCTGATATGCATCACTTCTTTATCCATGGCAACCCCTTCCAGATCCCTGTGTGCTTCCCAGAGGATGGTAGCCCCGGGTGTTTCATAAACACCTCTGGATTTGATACCAATAAATCTGTTTTCCACCATATCCACTCGACCAATACCATGGAGACTTCCCATTTCATTCAGATATAAAAACATTTCTAGACTATCGATTTTTATCGTTCCATCATCCAAGTTTTTTACCTGTGTCGGCATTCCATTTTCGAATTCAATTTCCAATAATGTCTCTTTTCCCGGTGCATCGCTAATCCCATTGGTCATGCTAAATACAGATGCATCCGGGCGGGCAGATGGATCCTCTAATACACCCGCTTCATGGCTGATATGCATGAGATTTTCGTCTTCACTATATGGCATTTTTTTTGTTGCTGTCACAGAAATATTCCACTCATCCGCATAGGTAAGTAAATCATTCCGGCCCTTAAACTGTTCTAAAAATTCAATATCCTTCCAAGGGGCGAATACTTGAATATTTGGATCTAAAGCATAATAGGCCAACTCAAATCGGACTTGGTCGTTTCCTTTCCCCGTAGATCCATGAGATACAATCGTAGCTCCCTCTTCATGAGCAATTTTAATCTGAGCTTTTGCCAGTACGGGCCGAGCCAGGGATGTCCCTAATAAATATCGCCCTTCGTAAAGTGCGTTGCCTTGAAGTGCCGGGAATATGTAGTCCGTAACAAATTCCTTTTGAAGGTTTTTCACATGGACCTTTGACGCACCTAAATCCAATGCTTTTGATTCTGCCGCTTTAAAATCATCTTTCTGCCCCACATCACCAATAAAGCAGATAACATCATATCCTTTGTTCACCAGCCATTTTAAAATAATAGAGGTATCAAGTCCTCCACTGTAGGCCAGTATTATTTTTTTATTTTTCATCCTTTTCCTTTCAATAACAAAAAGCCCCCCGGAACATCCGGAGGGCTTTATTTTTAAATCTTTTTTAATGACTTAACGACAAGCGCTACCGATGTCCCTCCCATTCATTGGGACGGCGTCGTTCTACTCTATTCCTACGTTGATTGTCTAACATAACGAAAGGAAAATAATAGATAATGAGAACAGGAACCAACATTAATTATGATATTCCTGAATCGATTTTACCTCAATTTTCTTCCCCGCCAACCGAATAGCTCTCACAACTGCTGCAGCGCCGGAAAGCGTTGTGATGGCTTGGATCCCTTTTTGGATGCAGGATCGTCCGATGGCTTCTTCATCATATCTTGCCTGGGCACCCATGGGGGTATTAATCACCAAATTCACTTCCCCATTTTTGATTCCATCCACTACATTTGGGCGACCCTCACCCACCTTAAATACCGACATCGCTGGAATACCATTCCGGTTTAATTCTTTTGCCGTACCTGATGTCCCCACCAATTTGAATCCAATTTCATGAAGATCTCTTGCGATGGGAATAACATTCATTTTGTCGGAATCATTCACAGAAATAAATACTGTCCCAGAATCTGGCAATTGGTTTCCCGCACTAATTGAAGCTCTCCTAAATGATTCACCCATGGTGTTGGATATTCCCATAACTTCACCTGTGGATTTCATTTCTGGACTTAAAAAAATAGATTCTTCAGGAAATTTATTAAATGGTAAAACCGCTTCTTTAACTGCTACATGATTATTGTCATCCCAACTATTTAAATCAAATTCAGATAGTTTAGCGCCTGTTGCCAGCTGTGCAGCAATTCTCGCTAAAGGCTTATCGGTCGCCTTACTCACAAAGGGAACGGTTCTACTCCCTCGAGGGTTTACCTCTAATACATAAATGATACCATCTTTAAAAGCGAACTGGAGATTAATAAGACCAATCACATTCAGTTCACGCGCTAATGATTTGGTGATCCGAATAATTTCATCCATGGCTTCAGTGGTAATTCGGTATGGTGGCAAAACACATGCTGAATCTCCGGAATGAATCCCAGCTTCCTCGATATGCTGCATCACGGCACCGATATGAACTGATTCACCATCACATAAAGCATCCACATCAAACTCAAAGGCATCCTCTAAAAATTCATCTATCAGGATAGGATGCCCTTCGGTCACATCTGCGTTTCGGGAAATATAATCAATGAGTTGTTCCTTGGCGTATACAATTTCCATTGCTCTGCCACCCAATACATAACTGGGGCGCGCCAATACAGGGAAGCCAATTTCTTCTGCCACCACCACCACTTCATCCAATGTTCTTCCTGTCCCATATTTCGGACAAGTGACACTTAGTTTATCCAAAATTTTCCCAAACTTTTTTCTATCCTCAGCTAAATCAATATTTTCCGGAGACGTCCCGATAATTGGAACACCGGCGTCTGCCAACGCATTTGCGATCTTCAATGGCGTTTGTCCCCCAAACTGAACCAGCACACCATCTGGTTTTTCAAATTCCACAATATTAAGTACATCTTCAAAGGTGACAGGTTCAAAATAGAGCCGATCTACCAAATCAAAATCTGTACTCACCGTTTCTGGATTACAATTCACCATAATTGTTTTATATCCCTGGTCTTGCAATCCAAATACTGCCTGAACACAGCAATAATCAAATTCAATACCTTGCCCAATTCGGTTGGGACCCCCACCCAGTATTATGACTTTTTTCCCATCGATGGGTTTAATCTCATTTTCTTCATCATATGTGGAATAGCAATAGGGCGTCTGTGCGGCAAATTCAGCGGCACAAGTGTCCACGACTTTGTAAGATGGGTAAATCAACTCTTCTTTTCGCTGGGCACGTATTTCCAATTCAGTTTTTCCAGTCATCCGCCCGATTTGTTTATCAGAGTATCCATCTTTTTTTAATTCTTTCAGCGTTGCATTGTACTGCGTCTCTACGAGAATATTAATCTGATGCAAAAACCAAGGATCTATTTTTGTGGCTTTAAATATATCTTCTACAGATTGACCTTCTACAAATGCCTGGCGGACTTTTAATAACCTAAATGCGGTGCCGTAACGTAAAGTAGACATATCCAACGGTCGTGCACGAATCACGTCTGGATCTCCCTCTGCCAGTGGCTTGGATTCCAACCCCTCCAATCCTACTTCCAACGATCGAAAAGCTTTCTGAAGAGATTCCCGGAAGGTTCTGCCGATGGACATGGCTTCCCCAACGCTTTGCATCTGTACCCCCAGGTGCCCAGACGCTGATGGGAATTTTTCAAAATCAAACCTCGGTACTTTGGTGACAATATAATCGATTGTCGGTTCAAATGCCGCTAAGGTTTTTCCGGTAATATCATTGGGAAGTTCATCCAAAGTATAACCAACGGCCAACTTTGCCGCCACTTTTGCGATGGGGAATCCAGTGGCCTTTGAAGCAAGGGCTGATGACCGACTCACGCGAGGATTCATTTCGATCACAATCATTCGTCCATTTTCAGGGTTCACCGCAAATTGCACGTTGGAACCTCCCGTTTCCACACCAATCGTTCGCAAACATTGAATAGACCAATTTCTCATTTTCTGGTATTCTTTGTCGGTTAACGTCAATGCCGGAGCTACGGTTACTGAATCTCCGGTATGAACTCCCATGGGATCAATATTTTCGATAGAACAAATAATAATCGCATTATCTGCATTATCTCGAACGACCTCCATTTCAAATTCTTTCCACCCAAGTAATGATTCTTCAATTAGGACTTCTGTTGTGGGGCTTGCACTCAATCCATTTTCAATCAATTCCTGAAATTCTTCATAATTATAGGCGACGGATCCACCCGTCCCCCCCATGGTAAATGACGGGCGAATAATGATAGGGAATTGCATATCATCCAAGGATGCTTCCGCTTCTACCCAACTATGCACAAATCCGCCATGAGCCGTTTCGATGCCAACCGCATCCATGGCTTCTTTAAATCGTTCCCGATCTTCTGCCTTATCGATTGCATCCACCTGAGCACCAATAAGTTGAATGTTATATTTTTTCAAGATGCCATTTTTATGTAAATCCATGGCAAGGTTTAGGGCCGTTTGCCCGCCCACTGTTGGCAGAATGGCATCTGGCCTTTCCTTTTCTATAATGGCTTCCACATATTCCGGAGTAATGGGTTCAATATAGGTGGCATCCGCAAGATCTGGATCGGTCATAATCGTTGCTGGATTAGAATTCACCAATATGACGCGATATCCTTCTTCTTTTAATGCGCGGGTCGCCTGGGTCCCAGAATAGTCGAACTCACAGGCTTGGCCAATCACTATGGGGCCTGCGCCAATAATTAATATTGATTCTAAATCAGTTCGTTTTGGCATTTAGTTTTCTTCAATAAACAATACATCATCAATTCCTTGGTTCACTTTATATTTAGAAAAAATCATAATCATTTCACCAACAAATTCATCTTTTTCTGCATCAAACCCAGCTTTCTTGGCTATATTTTCAAATTCTTGTCGATCTGAGCCTGGTCCACCGAAATCAAATGGATTTTGAGTCGTCCATCGACTAATCCCCTTTACACCAACCTTGAATACGGATTTTTCTGGCACCATCATTCCACTTTCTTCAATATAATCTGTCTGCAATGTAAATACACTTTCTGAATCCAAGTAAACACCCACTTCTGTAATGACCCATTTTTTCGCATCCACAAAAACATTCATCGTTATATCAGGGAATTCATCCTTTTTCACTGGCAATGGAATTTTCAAAGAATCCTGATTCACCTTTCCCATAATTTTGTAAAATGGTTTATTGTCACGAATGGTTCGTTTGATTTCTGATACGTGCTTTAACATATCCAAGAATTCACTAGGATTTCCACCCGCACCCGTTTTAGGCAAGATGGCAAATCCTCGTGTTTTTACTTTAATTTTTCCCGGTTTCTTATAATACATATGAATCTTTTTATTCGGCATTCGGAAACCCGTCATTTTTACCGATATTTTTATATCCACCTGATAATCATTAATCCGATCAAATTGAGAAATGATATTATCTCTAATTTGTTCAATGGATGGTGTTTGAGCCACCAATAGTGAGGATAAAATAAATAAAACTGAAAGAATCAAACGCCTCACGATTTAATATCCTTCTTTAAGAACACATATGTGGCAATCCCAAAACAAACGACCAAATAAATTCCAAGTATGCCAAGTTTCTTGCCAATTTCTCCCCATGGTATTGGATCTTTGAATGCATCCCACCAGACATTGAAATACTTCACAAAAACATATGGTTCGATTTTCTCAAATATTTCTAGCGGAATCCCTATAATCATATACCCTATTATAATTAGAAACATGGTTCCAATAATTGGACCAACCGCATTACTAACCATGGTCGAAAACATAAAACAAAGTGTGGCAACCATACACATAACAAAAATTGCAAGAGAAAATGAAAATGCCATTCGTACCCATGCTTGGGATTCATCCAATATTAATATCCCATTATTAATGACAATCAAATCTCCCGTCCCCAATACAAAGCTCCCAATACCCAAACTCCAAAATGCACAGAAAATGAGCAGTGTTGCTGTATAGATATAACTGGCCAATAATTTGGATACCAAAATTTTAAACCGGCTTACTGATCGGGTAAGTGTAATTCTGAAAATTCCATTGGCTCCGTCTGCCGCTACAGAATCGCCTGCGGCTAATGTGACTAAAAACGGGATATGGATCCATAAAGTATTCATGATAACGTAGGTGGCCAAAAATGAATTAATTATGGAACCCACGACCATAAAAGTACCTCCCAATTCCTTAGCATAATCTTGGTGGAGTTCTTCTCCGCCCACAGAAAACCCCCACAATATGAGTGGCATCAAAATCGAAATACCAATAAATCCTATATAACTTCGCCACCGTCCGATAATGATTAATAATTCATTTTGAATTAAACCCAGCATTAGATTTGGCTTTCCTCTCCTACTTTAGATAGAAATACATCTTCTAAGCTGGTGCGAGGTATAACAGCAGAAACCTGTAAATTATTTTGAACCAGCAACTGGATTAAGTCTGATATTTTATCATGGCTAACCCCAACATTTAATAACCCATTTTTTTCTTCACATCGATGTATCCAGCTTTGGGTCGATAATAGTTTGATTGCTGGTGCAATTGGGTCCACATGGATTTCCGTCACCAGTAAATCTGAGTTTTTAAGTAATACCTCAATGGGGCCTGCCGTTTTCAATTCCCCCTGACTAATCATAGCTACGTGAGAACATATTTTTTGAACTTCATCTAATAAATGAGATGAAATAAAAATGGTAATTCCTTCTGCCGCTAATTCACGGACCAAATCTCTCACTTCTTTCATCCCTTGTGGGTCAAGACCATTGGTAGGCTCATCTAATATTAACAATTTTGGGTTGGATAATATGGCTTGTGCAATACCCAACCGCTGCTTCATCCCTTGAGAATAAGTTTTAACCTTATCTTTTCCCCGTTCTCCTAATCCTGTTCGATTTAATACAACCTGAACCCGAGATTCATCTGTGCCATCCATACGGGCTAACATTTTAAGATTTGTTTCACCTGAAAGATGCTTATGAAAATCTGCTCTTTCTATGAGTGCCCCGACGCTCAACAATGCTTTATTACCCAATTTTTGTACTGATTGTCCATTAATTAATACCTCACCTTGATCGGGTGAAATCAACGCTGTCATCATTCGAATGGTTGTGGATTTTCCACTGCCATTTGGGCCTAAAAATCCATAGACCGACCCATTCGGGATCTCCAGATTCAGAGCATTCACTGCTTTTCGGAGGCCGAATGTTTTTGTCAGATTTTTGGTTTCAAGTATCATTTTATAATCATCGATACATGGCGGTTATGGACGTTTTTAATTATTGATAAATCTGCAATCATGTGTTTTTGCTTTTCATTAGTTCTATAAATTGTTGAAATAGATAACGGCTATCATGAGGACCGGGACTGGATTCCGGATGATACTGCACAGAGAATGCAGGTAAGTCTGTGCATCGAATCCCCTCAGAAGTATTGTCATTTAAATTCACATGTGTTGCTTCCACGTTGGGTGGAAGCGAATCTAAATCCACGGCAAATCCATGGTTTTGGCTTGTGATTTCCACTTTCCCTGAATTTATATTTTTCACAGGGTGATTACATCCACGATGTCCGAATTTTAATTTGAATGTTTTAGCGCCCAATGCTAATGCTAATATTTGATGTCCAAGACAAATTCCAAATATGGGTTTCTTTCCTAAAATATCTTTCACCATTCTAATGCCATAAGTCACTGCAGATGGATCTCCGGGGCCATTGCTTAAAAACACACCATCCGGGTTAAAGTTCATTATTTCTTTTGAGGTGACATTTGCTGGAAATACTGTCGTGTCACAATCGTTACTTTCCAATAATCGTAAAATATTATGTTTTATTCCAAAATCGATGGCGGCCACTTTAAATTGTTTTTCCCCTATTTCATTCCATTTATAGGCGGTTTTACAGGTTACGTCTTTGGCCAAATCTAGTCCGGCCATTTGGGGTGCATTTTTAAGCTTCTTTATTAAAGATTCAATTTGGGTATCCACCGTTGATATTATGCCATTCATCGCACCATTATCACGGATATGCCGGGTGAGCGCTCGCGTATCAATTCCTTGGATACCCACTATTTTTTGTTCTTTAAGGTATTCTCCGATAGGTTGCGTAGATCGCCAGTTGGATGGCATGTCAGTTTCTTCTTTGATAACAAATCCGGCAACTTGAATATGATTTGATTCAACATCTTCAGGGTTTATTCCATAATTCCCAATGTGAGGTGTCGTCATAGTGACGATTTGCTTGCAATAAGATGGGTCTGTTAATATTTCCTGATAACCGGTCATGCCGGTATTAAAACAGACTTCACCCGTTGTTTCGCCAAGATATCCAAATGCTTTACCAGTAAATGATCGGCCGTCTTCAAGAAGTAAAATGGCTTTTTCTTGGTTAATCATTCAAAAGGACCCAAGGATTTTCAAATGGAAGAGGATTAAAAGTTAAAAAAAAACGGCCGCCCTTTAACAAAAGGACGGCCGTTGTAAAAATATCCATAACTGAAATTCTTACCTTTTTAGGAAACTTGAAACAGGAATTATCATTTTTGATTTATTTTTTCGTTAGTGCCCACGAACCATCCCAATTATCGCCGGGAGGGTTATCTCTGTAATGTTCGCATCGAGGAATATAAATACGACTTGGGTTTGTTTTTCTTCCCGGAAACATATCCTCTAACTTATCCGACGCTTTAAATCCTTCGATTGCTTTTTCCCATTCTTGGCTTCGATACAAAGCCAATGCTTCATGATATGTATCTAATAGTTTATCATACCCTGGAGGCATTTCCCCTTTTTCAGCAATCAGTTCAAACACTTGAGCCGGTTCTGATTTCCCCATCACAATCACATAATCTAAATCACGCCAGATAAATTTATCTTTGCAGACTTTATATGTTTCTTCTGCGACTTGAATATAAATACCGTATTGTTTCGCTGATGCTTCCAACCTCGCCGCCAAGTTGACTGTATCTCCCATCATGGTATAATTCATGCGCATGGTTGATCCCATATTTCCCGTAACCATGGGCCCACTATTAATACCGATTCTATTTTGCATGTGATGGACGATCTCTGGCCAACGATCTCCTTGGCTCTGCCATTTTTTTCGCAATTGATCCAAACTCTCCTGCATTTTTAATGCCGTAATACATCCCCAGTATTCATGGTCATCCACAGGGGCAGGGGCACCATAAAATGCCACAATCGCATCACCGATATATTTATCTAACGTTCCTTTATTCTCCAAAAGTATATCCGTCATATCTGTGAGATAATCATTCAACAGCTCGACTAAGTCGCTGGCAGATAATTTTTCTGAAAAAGCTGAGAAGCTCTGAATATCCGTGAAGAAAGCAGTATGATATCCTTCGTTACCGCCCAAAGATGGTTCTTCTTTTGCATCAAACATCTGATCGATAAGCTCCGGAGATATATAAGCACCGAATGTATCCTTTAAAAATCGCTTATCTTTTTCCACTATAAGAAAATTGTAAAGGAATATACCCCCATAAGTCCCCATCATAGCCAAAGCCGGTCGTACAATTTCCCACATAATTAACGATGAGAAAAACTGACTGTATGTGAATAAAATCCACGCCACAACTCCGACAATGGGAACAGGTAAGGTAAATAACGGTTTTTCCGGTAGACTAACAACAATACCCAATACAATGCAGGTGAATATTATTACCCAAAATGTCTCTGACCGGTGTTTGGGCTGAACAAATTCTCCTTTCAGTAAACTTTGCATCACATTTGCATGAATTTCAACACCTGCAAATGTTTCCTGAACTGGTGTGTTTCGTAAATCCATCAACCCTGGCAAAGAAGCACCCACAAAAGCCACCTTTCCCTCCCAATATTCTGGGGGAAGCATTTCCGGGTCAAAACAATACATGTAGGGTAAATAATAGAAAGTCTGAAATGGACCGTAGTAATTCACATACATACGTCCATGCTCATCAATAGGAATTTCACGGACAACAGTATTGGTTGTATCAATCAGCCGTAAAACTTGATCTTCAAAATCATAATCGAATCCACCATCCTTTTTAATACCAAGAATATCAATGGCAGCTGACATGACGAGGCTGGGATATACATGATCTGGCCCTTCAAAATAAATAGCAGTCGGAGACCGGCGAATAATACCATCTTCATCCTGAGGAAAATTCGCTGACCCAGCCCCAACTGCAGCAGATAATAAATCTACGTATGTGTTTCCAACCCGATCCGCTTTGGGGAGTTTAGACTTTGCTTCCTCTGATATGCCATGGATGATATGGTTTTCATAATAATAGCCTTCCGGTTCAGCATCCATTTTATAGAGAAAATTGAGCGTATCTTCCTCTTCGAAAACCAATGCATGGTAGGCTTTTTGAGAATTATAGGTTTCTTCTAAAAATATTGAAGGATCATTGGTTGCCAAATATTGATTAGTTACGTCCGATAAGGCTTCTCTTTGTGGCACATTTTCTGATGTAAGTGCGTTGACCAAGTCATAGTTAAATGTGTTCTCTTTATCAAAGATAATATCAAACAGGAGCGCTGCGGGATTGCCAGAAGAAACAGTATTGATTAATCGACCGTGATATGCTTGAGGCCAATCAAAGTAATGCCCCAATCCCCCTTCTTCTGGTGGGGCGACAGACGTATTGTCAATATCTACAATGACCACATCTTCTATGGACATTTGTTCTACACCGGCTGTTCTGGCGCGCATACGGCCATCATAAGACAAAAATTCATAGCCATCTAAAAGAGATTTTACAAAAGAGACTTCATAGGATCCCCATCCAACCAGGATGGCGACTCCCAATCCAATTGCACCACCAATACCAATTCGTTTTAAGAAATCAGACATTATATATTAAAGATCGATAATACGTCGTATTTTTTGATCCTCTGCCGACGCTGGTGCGACCTGTCCGACTTCCCCATTCAGGCAGGCGGTAGACAGGCTTTTTATTCCCATCTTTTTTATCCCCTTTGGGTTCCCCAAAAATGGGGAAGATTCCAAAGCCAGATGGGGATTTATAAAAAAAAGAGGTGTTAAAACTTAACACCTCCAATTTGGTATTTATTTTTTGGTTCACCTATTTTCCATCCTTGGCATCCTGTTCTTTATTCCATTTTACAAAATCAAGCCCTGTGTCCGCATCTTGATCAAATTTGAACATAGAATATTTCCCATCCTTACGAATGTTGATTTGCATCCCTTCTACTAGGCTCACCCAATCTTCTAATGATACTTCATAGGGACCGGATACTTGATCTGGCGCCTTAACTTCAGTAACAGGACCCAATGTAAATTTTGGTTTTCCACCACCCGGCTGGAAACCCTGTTTCAACTGGTCTTTACGGGCTTCCGTTACATTCTTGGCCGCATTCACATCCACCTTGCCGTCGTAGACCAATACCGAACTTTCGTCCTGACCGGCTTTAGCGCGGTATTTTGTTCCTCGGATAGCTGCCACAGCTGTTGGGGTTCGGACTGATACATTTTTCTTTTCACCAAAAGCCGCTTTGGCCGCCACCCAAACATCCCCTTTTTTTAACGTGGCGCCAAAATTCTTTTCCATAGGCTTCACATTGGCTTCGGTGATTTCCAATTCCGAATTCTGACCAATTCGCAACTTTCCGCCGCCCACTAATGAAATTTCACAACGGGATTTAGCCAATGTTTTAACCACATCCTTTTCGTGTATAGGCATTCGCGGCATGGCCTTTTTAAAATCACCCGTTCCGCCCTTTTGCACCTGAACACGTCCAAGGGGTAAAGTGATCTTCCCAAATTCCTTTTGCCCAAAGGCAAAAGTGCTCAGACAGAATGCAATGAAAAACAGTTTTTTCATTATTTCATTAAGACCATTTTCTTCGTGCTTTGATATAGTTGATGGCCATGAGGAGAATTCACTTCCATCCGATATAGATATACTCCGGAAGGCAGTGGATTCCCATTATCATCTTTACCTGCCCAAATAAACCGATGGTTTCCTTTACTTAGGGACCGGTTCAGGGCTAATGTATTTATTTCTTCCCCAAGTAGGTTATATACCTTCAGCGTAACATTCGCTTCTTCTACAATAGAAACACGAATATTCGTCACCGGGTTAAATGGGTTCGGTATATTCTGCGCCAATTCGAATGTACTTGGGACGATACCCATGGCGTCCAATTGATCTTCAATTTGTTCAGAAGAACCCACCAGCAGTTCTAAATAATAAGGGTATTCTGATCCTTGAGATGTAATACGTATTGATGCCTCGTTCCGCATATTGTAAACAATTCGAGATACAGGATCATACAGTTTTACTTCAAGATAATTTGGGATTCCATAAATATCCGGGATAGATATTTCGGCAATACCACGCTGGTTAGTTTCAATGGCCAGTGGCCAAGTATATAAGTCCTCTCCTTCTAGACGAATATCCTCATTAAGGCTTCCTGCTTCAGGGTGCTTGAAGTATGCTGAAATATATTCCCCGATAACAGGCGGTTCATGAAAGTCTCGCCTATCATAACCATTAGAAGCTTCAGGGTGAAGTCCAAAGGCTGTTACTTTATCTCTTTGCAACCCAGCTACGACCTCTATAGTTGCCTTCCAACCAACAGTTGTTTTACTAGCAAGTTGTTTATCGCTAGAAATAAATCCAAATATCGGATTTATTTTAATAGTACCACTACCGGAGGAAAAAATCCAGTAGCCGCTACCTGGCTGCATAATGGTAGACTCCGTATAGTTTTCACCACCAGAATATTGGTAGAGTTTTTGTTCTACTGTGGTCGATAGCTGGACTTGGGAATCATCCGTTAACTGAATTGGAAAATTATAAGGATTACCCACTTGGTTCCATCCGTTCGAAAGATTGATAGTTTTTCCGCTTAGGAGCGCGGTCGAATAACCATTGCTAGTATTAATTGAAGCACCTTCCTTACTTATGAGCCATACTGCTGAACCTAAAGCGAGATTACCAGCATTTTCCTGGTATGCACCATTAATCCATTTAAAACTACGCCAAATTGTCGGGTCTGCTTCACCTAATTCGTCGCCAACCACACCATTTATAGAAGTATTGGATAGATTAGCGGGGACAGAAACCATGATATAACGTTCTGCTGGTACGGAAGAAACATACATTGAGTCAAATTGAACAGCCACATCATATCGCCCGCCTGAAGCTAAAGCACCGTATTGATCAAACGCCTCGATTCCTATTACTAAACCAGCGTTAGTGATATTATTACCAGGTATTGTGCAATCGTATGTTCCTGGAGTTGAGCTATTGCATCCAATACCACCAAAACTGCCTGACCCTGTATAATATATTAAATCAACGCTTCCCACTTCCCCAGCCAATGGGCCGGAATGGGCAGTAACATTAACTGAGATTGTAAGATCGTCACCTTCATTGGGCGTAAGTCCAGTAAGATTTGCTGATTGAATGTTGGGCCCAGGTAATATATTAAGTGGCCCAATGGATACTTGCGCATCCTGTCCACTGCTCAAGGTTAATTGACCAGGGGCAAAAGGATCTTCATCAGGATCCCATCCTGTATCTAAACCCACATCATACCACACCACAATTGGATAAATACCGAAGTCTACATCATTTAGTAGATCCATAATCTCTATCTCTTGATTGCTGGGCGGCGAAGAATATACTTCTGAATCATCATAGCCATATATCGCTCCAAATAAATCAGGCATCTCATCAGTTATTACTGTGCCTTCAGGAAATATTCTGAATGAAAGACTCCCGCTTTCATCGGTACCATTCACCGTGATAGTTGCCTTCAATGATCCTGAATAAGTTCCTTTTTCAAGAACAAGATCTATATCTCCTGAGGGGGGCCAGTTGAATGTATTTGATTGGCCTTCTGCAAGCAATACATGGTTATTATCATTATCAGTGTACAATCCCATCAAGTAAACGGTTTCACCATCAGATACACCTTGAACATTGAATTCCTTATGTATATCTGTTATAGGTGTGGTTTCGCCAAATTGAAATCCTTGGATTAGTGTTTCGTCACTATTACGATGTACATCAATGAACACCTGCCCATTAATGCCATCAGCAACACCGTCAACCGTGAGTGATACTGAAAGATTTGAGCCTGTACCGCCACCGCCACCGCCACCTAAATCAATTTCCGTATAAGCATATCCCTGGTTATCCGTATATATATTATCAAGGTTCACTAGAAATTCGCCCCCGTCGGGCATATCATTATTGTTCTGATCGAAAAAGGCCTCTACCTCATAGGGGCCGCCGCTGGGTACAATACCAATGCCACTCAATTGAAAATTCCAGCCTTGGGCTGGAGAGGGGGTAGCTTGATTATCCAAGTTATCAACCAAGTCTGGCGCACTAGTAGATCCTGGATACCAAACACCGACATGGACATCACCGTTGCCAATATTCTGGTTTAGTTTAACCACAATCTCAATTGTATTCGGCGTACCACCACCACCGCCGCCGCCGCCAGCATAGACATCAGGTTCATAG
>Ga0209558_1000342_pt1 | contig 43500 bp, 38 predicted proteins | sample SaaInlV_150m_DNA_3_FD_184674 | JGI IMG/M metagenome (GOLD analysis project Ga0209558, IMG submission 184674) | Marine microbial communities from expanding oxygen minimum zones in the Saanich Inlet - Saanich Inlet SI074_LV_120m_DNA (SPAdes) (version 2) | ecosystem: Environmental > Aquatic >...
CGCCGCGCTCCGGCTGAGGGCCGTACGAGTGGCCGAGCGCGCATACGTAGACGATATCCGGATTCGTCGGATGCACGGCCAAGCGGGGGATACGGCCGGTCTGCTCCAGCCCCATCAGCGTCCATGTCTGACCCGCGTCGGTGGATTTGTAGATGCCTTGCCCGACGGAGATGTGACTCCGAATCTTCCCCTCACCGGTGCCCGCCCAAACGATGTTGGGGTCGACAGGAGAGACCGCGAGCGCCCCGATCGATTGGACCGGCTGGTCGTCGAAGATCTCATCCCAATGCACACCGCCATCAGTCGTCTTGTAGATACCGCCCGAGGCCGCTCCGACGTAGTACGTCGCTATGTCTCCCGCGATTCCGACCGCGGCGGAGAAGCGGTTACCCTCAGGTCCGATGTGCCGCCACTCGAGGCCCGCGTAACTTGCGGGGTCAGGCGCGCCCTGAGCCGCGAGGTCTGCGAGTGGCAACCCCACAAACGCGACGGCCGCGAGCAGGGGCAGGGGTCCGAATGGAGAACATCTGCGTGCACGCATGACAAACCTCTCGAAGTCGGCAGGCGCCAAGCCGGCCTCGGTCAGCGAGGTGATGGATTGGCATCGGGCCGGGTGGGTGCGGGGACCGGGCCCCGGGTGAACTCTTGGTTTACCAATAGAGGCGCTCCGCCAACGGTGTCAAATGCGGGCGCGGTGGCCCTCACGCCTGGCCTGATCCGGACGTCGTGAGGTAACGATGCAGGTCGCGGCAGTAGGATGAGCCATTGGCGCCACTGCGTGGCTTGATCTACCGACCCCCCCCGGCCGCGGGATACCTCACACAGGTGTGGGTATCGATCGCTCTCGGGACCGCAGGCGCGTACGCCTCCCTGTGGGCCGCAGCCAAGATTGTCCGCGTCAGACTGCTTATGTACGGCAAGCCGCCGAACTTGCCGACTCTGCTGAAGTGGACCCGGCAGGCGTAGGGCTCCGGTGCGGCCATCCTCGGATGGCGTGTCCACTGTAGACCGGCTTCCCCTCCGGATCGTACTATGAGCGGGCTGGCCATGAGGCCGGCCTTTCCCGCGCGATCTGGAGCCTTGGATGCTCGACTCCGTATGTGGCCGACTCACCGTGCTTGGCCTGGCCACTCTGCTCGCAGCATGCGCAGGCCCTGAACCTGCCGATCTCGTCTTCGTGGGAGGTTCGGTCGTGACTGTGACCTCTCAGGGGGTCGCGGAGGGACTGGCCATCAGGGGCGAACGCATCGTGGTCGTGGGAGACGAGTCCGAAGTCAGGAGGCTCATCGGGCCCCATACTCGGGTCGTTGAACTGAGCGGACGCTCGGTGATCCCCGGGCTGGCCGATAACCATTTCCACTCGATCGGCGGCGGGCCCGGTGTCGACCTCTCTCGGGCCCGGTCCGTGGAAGACGTGCTCGACGCGATTCGTGAGCGGGCTGAGGGAACCGACCCAGGCGGAGTTGTCGTCACCAACAGTGACTGGCACGAGGGGCAGCTGGCCGAGCAGCGGCTACCCTACAGGGACGACCTCGATCGAGCCGCGCCCAACAAGGCCGTCGTGGTCGTCCGCGGAGGTCACGAGTTCATTCTGAACAGCGCTGCTCTGGATCGATGGGGGATCGACGAGTCGACCGATGACGTGGCTGGCGGCCGCATCGGGCGATATGACGATGGGCGGCTCAATGGCGAACTGGTGGACCGAGCGAAGGACTTCGTTTCCTTGCCGTCGCCCTCTCCAGCCGGTCCAGATGCGGCCCTCGACGAACAAGAAGCGGCTCATCGCATCTTGAACAGCCGCGGTCTCACGAGCATCCGCCATCCGGGGACGTCGCCTGCCCAATACGCGTCACTGCAACGCCTACGCGATGAAGGTCGGCTCAATCTCCGAGTCGAAGTGCTCATGCGCGCGCCTCGGTCGGGGTTACCCGAGCAACTGGCGGAGGCCATGGAGGACTGGCCAGATCCCGATGAGGGAGACGCATGGCTGAAGATGGGTGGCGTCAAACTCGGTGTAGACGGTGGCTTCGAAGGGGGACTGATGAGGGATCCCTATGAAGAACCGTGGGGTGAGGGTGGGACGTTCTATGGTCTGCAGACCGTCCCGCGAGAGCCTTTCGTCGAATCTGTGCGTGCACTTCACGCCGCCGGATGGAGGGTCGCTACGCACGCGGTGGGTGATGCCGCAATCGACCTGGTGCTGGACGCGTACGAGTCAGCTAACCGCGACGCCCCAATTACCGGGGAGCGATGGGTCGTTGAGCACGCGTTCATTCCAAGGGATGATCACTTCCCCAGAATGAGGGAACTCCAACTCGTGGTGTCGGCCCAGGACCATCTCTATCTGGCCGCTCCGAGTTTGGTCGAGTATTGGGGCCGGGACCGGGCTGGCCTGACCACGCCACTTAGGGCGTTTCTCGATGCTGAGGTGCCCGTCTCTCTCGGGACGGATTCTCCAGTCGTCCCTTATGACCCCTGGTGGGTCCTCCATCACTTCACCACCCGAGGCACCATCAGCGCGGGGGTCGTGGGAGCGGACCAGAAGGTGACTCGCCTCGAAGCCCTCCGGGCGGCTACAGCCGCGTACGCCTATCTAACCTTCAGCGAGGACGAGCTTGGAACCTTGGAGGTGGGCAAACTCGCGGACGTCGTCGTGACCGCCGAGAACTACCTGACCTGCCCCGACCCGTGTTTGGAAACGATGCTCGTAGACCTCACGGTTGTGGGTGGCCGCGTCGTCTGGGAGCGATAGCGCCCCGCCGGTCAGCGCAGCCCGGGTAGGGCGTCGGCGGCCAACTCCTTCAGTTGGTTGTTGATGGTGATCGCCTCCCGGCGTTCCTCGTTCGGCGGCTCGAGGCATACGAGAAGGCTGGACTCGATGTGGTTACTATGATGCGGCTGCAGCGAGCAGCTTTGTCGAGTCCCCGGGGCCGGTCGCCCCTGAATTTCGAATCCCATGGAGTTGAGTTCCTTTCATGAGCGCTTCCAAGTTTGGTCCCGTGCGGAGTTTGGAGACCGATTTCGATCATACGGACCCAGAGTACAACCGGAGCGCTCCGGAGATCTGGGCCGCTCTCAGGGGCAAGTGCCCGGTCGCGCATAGCGACCGGTTCGGCGGCGTGTGGCTTCCCTTGACCCACGAATTCGTTCGGGAGATCGCATACGACACCGAGCATTTTTCCAGTGTGGACGTGGTCGTGAACGAGGTGCGCGGAGGCGGTGAGGCGCCCCAGGGCTCGAGCCCGCCCATCACGAGTGATCCGCCGTTTCACGCGCAGGCCCGACGATTGCTCTTGCCGTCGTTCGCCCCCAAGAAGATTGCGGCCCACGAGGAGGAGATTCGGGCAGTGTGCCGTGCCCGCCTCGATGACATGGGGGCCGTATCACCCGGCGATGTGATCGACGCCTCGACCCAGTTCGCGCAACACATTCCGGTGCGCATCATTGGACGGATGGTAGGTGTCCCGCCGGAGGACGACGCGCTCTTGCTCGACTTCGTGTACGCGATGCTGGAGGCTGTGTCCCTATCTGCAGATGAACAACGGCCGGTTCGTGAGCACATGGACGAGTACTTCGACGCATTGATCGAGCGTCACAAGAACGTACCGGAAGACAATCTCACGACGCTCCTGTTGAACTCGGAGTTGATGGGCGAACCGCTGGACCACCGGCACATTCGCGGGACGATCACGTTGCTCATGATTGCGGGTATCGACACCACCTGGAGCGCGATCGGGTCGAGCCTCCACCACCTGGCCACCCATCCGAACGACCTGAAGCGGATGGGCACTGAAGCGGACCTCATGCCGACGGCGATTGAGGAACTCCTACGTGCCTATGCTCCGGTCACGATGGCACGCGTGGTGAAGAAGGCCGTGGACTTCCATGGGTGTCCGATGGCTGAGAACGAGTGGGTCTTGCTGCCGTTCCCGGCGGCCAACCGCGACCCGGAGGTTTTTGAGCGACCGGATGAAGTGCTCCTGGATCGAGCGGAGAATCGTCACGTTGCATTTGGGCTCGGTGCGCACCGGTGCTTGGGATCGAGCCTTGCTCGACTGGAACTCAGGGTAGGCCTCGAGGAGTTTATGGCCCGCTTCCCCCGCTTCGAGTTGGTCGATCCGGCTGAGGTCCAGTGGAGCGTGGGGCAGATTAGGGGTCCGCGAAGTCTGCCCATCCGGGTGCTCGAGGTCAGCGGCCCGGTCAGCTCGGAAGCTTCCTCGCCGTAAAGAACAGGGCCTGACTGGGACCACTCATATCCGTGACCTCGAGTCCCGCGCGCTCCGCGGCCTCATGGATCGCAGCGTCGGTGAACAGGTGCCTTCGATGCGCGCTGAGTCGGCTCTGGAAGTACGCATAAGGCCCAGGACCTTCACGAAATGTGAAGCAGGTGAACGGCGCACCTGGCCTGAGGCATCTCGCCACTTCCCGAATGGCGGCCTCCGGGTCGGGTAGCGCCTGCAGCGCGTCTGAACAGTTGGCTCCGCCCAAGCTCCCGTCTGCGATCGGGAGTGAAGAAGAGTCGCCTCGCACCGGAATCACATGCGGAATCGCGCCCGCGCAGGCCCCCAGCATGGGGACGCTGTAGTCGAGCGCGAGAATCCGGGCCGCGCCGACGGCGTCTGCGACCAGCTGGGTGATGCCGCCCGCACCACACGCGAGGTCGAGTACCGGGCCCGGTACCGGGGTGAGGTGCCGCCTGATATAGTCCGCCTCGATAGACCGGTCCACGACGCTCGTCCAATCACCGGACATGAGGCTCACGAAGCGTGGTCGCGTGCCCTTCTCATACATGTCGACGAGCTCCGCCGGGAACTCGCTGGGGGTCGATTGGCCAGACGGAACGAGATCCGGGATGTCGTCATGCCAAGCGTACTTCGTGGCGCAGCCCGCACACTCGATCTCATCCTCCTCGAAGTCCAGTGCCCCGTGGCATGACGGGCACGCCAACGTCGAGCGGCAGAGGGCGAGGCGGTCTTCGCCGGCCTCGTAACTCGCCCGCCCGCCTAGGAAGGTCGAAATGGCCCGGCTGTGTTCCGGGCGCGATGCTTCCGTGTCGAACACCCTCTTCACGGCATGCATCCCGCGATTCTCCGCCCCGAGGACCTCGGCTAGCCGGGGGATGATGGAATCAGCGTCCTCACCGAAATGCGACACTAGGAACAGCAGGGATTCATACAGCGCGGGATCACTGGACTGTAGGTTCGAGTCGGCATCGTCCGCACCGCTGCCGTCAAAGGCGTCTAGAAACGCCGGCAGGGACTCGCTGATCGCGGCGTGGAGTGGGCGTTCGCCTCCTTCGTCGGTTGCCTCCGCCAAGAGCGCCAAAAGAAAGGCGGCGCGGCCTCGATCCGGGGCGTTGTCCCGGGCCAGCCACGCTACCAGCGCCGGCACGGCCTCCGCTGCGTGCGGTCCTAGGCGCCCGATTCCGGGCGCTTCCGCGTCCGGCGCCCACAGGTGCTCGAGCAGCTCGTAGTAGGCGCCGGACCGCAGTAAAGAGCGGTTGGATTCGAGTCGATCCAACACGCTGGTCAGTTCATGCATCACCCACCCATGAGGGTGATCGTTGCGCCGAACTCGAGGCGTGTTTGCGTGGAACCCACGGCCGCGGGGTGAATCCCCTCTTTCGTGTACGAGTACGAGACCTTCATGCCGAGCCGGGAGGCGACGCGCGCCGTGCCGGAGACGCTGAAGTCGAGCGAGTAGTCGTCAGAGTCGTCGACGTTCTGGTAGGCACTGAACGAGCTCTCGATGCCAAACGTCGGCGTGACCGTCCAAGCGAGCGTCTGCCGTCCACCGAAGTTGATGATGCCGTCGCCGCCCGCCGATACGGCGTTGTCCTGGTTCCCGAAGCCGAACACGGGGCCGACTGTCCATAGGACCTTGTTCGGCCTATGCACGGTGAAGCCAATGCCGCCCTGAACCAGCAGCCGGCGATCCAGGCCGACCGGAACATCACGGCTCCACGCGCCCGAACCGAGCAGGGCGATGGGCCCCTTCAGCGGATGCACGAGGGAGAGCGTCAGGCTCTGCGCGTCGTCAACGGTGATCCGAGAAGCGCCTGCCGGCGGGCGGTACTCACCGCGCGTCATGTTCCCATCCAAACGGATCACCGTACCGCTCATGGATGAGCGAGCCCACGTCCCGGACGCTGAATAGCCGCGGGTCTCAGTCCTACCGTCCTCGATCTTCATCCCGAAGGTGAGAGACGCTGCGGAGGAACCACGCGCGGGCGCGGATGCCAGCAACTGTGACTCGGACTCGAGCGTTTCCTGAGCGGCGGAAGCGATGGGGAGTGCCATGGATCCGCTCACCAGTGCGGCGATGAGCAGGCTGGGGAGTGCGGAGCGTATCGACTTCTCGGTCATGGATTCAGTCTCGTGTATAGGTGCGATCGCAGAGGGCTCAATCATCGGAGCGCTCGACGACCTCGATGAGTGTGCCTGCTGTACTGCGCGGATGAAGAAAAGCGATACGGTGCCCTTGAGCACCCATCCTGGGTACCTCATCGAAGAGCGCGACATCGGCCTGCTTGAGGCGATCCAGGGCTTCCGGAAGATCCGGGACTCTGAATGCCACATGGTGTGCAGATGGGCCGTGGCGTTCGAGAAACTGCCCCACCAGCGACTCTGCATCCGTGGGCTGCATCAACTCGAACCCGCCCACGAAAGAGAGCCGGAGCCCCATCTCTGGAATCTCCACTATATCAGAGGCCGTGGTTCCGCTGAGGGCCTCGAACAAGGGGCGAGCGGTTTCCAGCGAATCGACCACCATGCCCACGTGATCGACCCGAGAACCGATCATGCCTCGTCCGAGCCGGCCGCTTCTTCGCGCGCTTTCTCGACGTCCTTCTCGGATTCGCCTGCGAGGAGCACGCCCTCTTCCACCTCGCCGAGCTCGCCAAGGCCCTTCATTGTGGACATCAAACCGTAGATGAAGGCTCCATGTTCGCCCTGAATGCCGTCCCGGAACGACATGAGGGCCTCGCCCAATTCGACCGCGCTCGATGCGGCCAGAAAGATGCCGGCGACCACCATGACAGTCGGTGTGTTGGCGAGTCTTAAGAGCTTTCGGAACATTGGGATCTCCAGCAGGGGGCCCGCCTAGGCGGGGTTCTTTTCTAGGGGATGTGCTACGAACGATCAGAGTTTGACAATCATAGGGGCTATTGGCAAATTCGCGCCCTTCCGCACCCCCCGGGGTGCCCCGTCCTAACCCTACTCAGAAACCATGTCAAAAGACTCTAGAGGGGGCCCCAAGGGCTGGCCCGCCCTCGATCCGAACGATGAAGGTGCCTGGCGGGCGCTAGGATCGAACATGGGACGCTTCTTCCCTGGATCGGGCAACATGGCCGAACGGAATGAGCGCCTGTCCCAGTGGGTGAAGGGACGGGTGGACCACGGGCTTTGGCCCTACGCTCTAGTGGCAACCGCTGACCTGGACGCTGAGAGTGAGGTCGTGCACCCCACGGGACCCACGGTGAAGGGCATCAATCTCACCTCCGTGGATTACCTCGGCCTGGCCTACGACGAGCGACTCAAGGAGGCCGCCATTCGAGCGATTCGTGACCATGGGCATCACACGCCATCATCACGCCCGCTTGCTGGACACTCCCCTCACGCGAAGGCGTTGGAGGCGAGCCTCACAGAGTTCATGGGCCGCCGGTCGGTCTACCTCTGTTCTACGGGGTGGGCAGCGGCCTACACCGCGGTGGCTGGGGTCGTCCGGCGAGACGACTTCGTCGTGATGGACGAGCTTGCCCACAGCTCCCTGCAGAACGGTGCGTATGCGTCGACCCCGAACGTCCAGACCTTTCGCCATCTGGACAACGAGCATCTCCGGTCGAGACTCGCCGCGATCCGTGAGGACAACCCGAAGTCAGGCATCCTGGTGATGACCGAGGGGCTCTTCTCCATGGATGGTGATGCGCCGGACATGAAGGGACTGGTGGAGGTCAGCAAGGAATACGACGCCATGGTGCTAGTCGACGTGGCTCACGACCTGGGTTCGACGGGCCCCGGCGGTACCGGTACGATTGGAGTCGCCGGCCTGCTGGACGACGTCGACATTATTGCGGGCGCGTTCTCAAAGAGCTTCGGCACCAACGGCGGCTTCGTCTCCACGAAGTCGAGCGGTGTTGAGTGGGCACAACTGTGCTTCGGGAGTCCGTTCACTTTTTCGACCGGAATTTCTCCGGTACAGATTGGTGTCGCGGCGGAATCGCTCGCCATCGTGACCAGTCCGGAAGGGGACACGCGCCGGGAAGCGATGATGGACAACGTCCTGCACATCCGTGCGGGTGCGGAAGCCAGGGGCCTGGGCCTCTTCGGTCACCCGTCGCCGATCGTCCCGGTGAACGTTGGCAAGGAATCTCATGCGCGCCTGGCAGGGATGTTCTCGTTCCAGGCCGGCCTCATCGCTACGTGCCTAGAGTTCCCTGTGGTCCAACGCGGCGTCGCGCGGTATCGCCTGTCTCTTTCGCCCAACTACACGAAGGAGATGCTGGACAGCGCGCTCGACATCATTGTAGACTCCATCGAACGGGCCAAGGAGTTCAGCGCTGAACTGGAGCGTGCCACCGCGGAGCAGAAGAGCTCAGTCTAGGAAAGCGCTTCGTCAACTTGGAGCGACGAACTCCGAGGGCAGGAGGTGCAGGGTGGGCTTCCCTCGAATCCGTCGCTGCCAGAACTGCTCTATCTGAAGCGCTTTTCGGATCGCCAACCACGTCCAGTACTCCTCACGCCGGTATCCCTTGATCTCCTTCATCGTGAGCGGCGCCTCAAGCCGCTCGTTCACGATTGGCAGAAAGACCTCGGTCAGATGATCGAGATCGTAGTTGACGATGTTCCCGATCAGATCCAGCAGGATGCCGTGCTTTTCGAAGTTCTTGTTTAGGAGGTCACCGATCATGAAGCGTCGGACGAAGCTGCGGATCACGACGGGCAGCATCACGACGAAGACCTCCGTGTCCAAAAGATCGTTGCCGTCCTCATCCCGGAGCATCGGGGTCGTGACATCCAGCAGGAGCGGACGCCCGTCCGCCATAGCCCAGTTGGAAAATTGCGGGTCGATGCCGATGCCGGCGTCGACACATGCGTCCACGTGATCGAGGATGGTGCTCAGTACCGCGACGTTCTCCGCATCCGACATGGAGGCCATGACCTTGTGGAGAATGGTGTCCGCAGGCAGCCGCGGTTGGATGATGTATCCCACGTGGTCGGCCGGACCGGGGACGGTCTGCCACTCGGTCTCCACGACCGGAATGGCGATTTTCTTAAGCGCTCCGAGATACGAGACGAGCAGGGTGCCGTACGCGTCCAACCGGCTCGGGTCGGTGACCGGCGGGAGTCGCTTACACGCAAATTCATCGATCCCCACGACGCAGGTGATTTCACCCGCGCCGATGATGTCGAAGCCGCCGCGCTCGCCCGTCAGCAACATTTGACGGACCGCGTTGTCCAGGTGGGAGAGTCTCTTCGGAGCCAGGGCGGTCACCGAATCGGCTCCTGGTCGCGGCGACACCGATCATGCCCCATAATTGCGCCCCCCCACCGAAAACATCCGGTACCGACCCTGCCCAAGCCGTCGCCAGAATGAACCACGCTGAAGTCACTAGTCCGCATTTTAAGGTCCTATCGTGCCTTCCGGGGCGCGTGCGATTGGAGGTGCGGCCGATCCTGAAGAAACCCGCGATGGCTCAGGCCGTTGTAAGGGGGATGAAGGAACAGCCTCTGGTAGACTCGGTCAAGGCGAACCCGTGGTCTGGCAGCGTCTTGGTCGAGTTCTCGCCCGAAGCGACCGATGACGACTTGCAGCACTGGATGCTCGAGGCGCTCGGCCAGGCCACAGAGGCCGAGTTGAATGGGACCAAGCGCGAATCGAAGACCGAGTCCAACGCAGTCGCTGTCCGGAAAAAAGAGGCGCCGGTTGCGTCACCCACACCGCTCCAGCGGCTGCTCGACTCTACGGCCAAGTATCCGGATCTGAGACGCCGAGCGATTGCGGCCTCGATTGCAGACGGGTTGGCCGACGCGGTGCCGCCATTGCTCGTGGGCCTGGCGATCGGGACGGTCGTGAATGGTCCGACTTCGCTGCTCGGGCGCATTGGTTTCGCTACGGCACGCTCTCGCATGTTTGCACTGGGTGGCATCAGCGTAGGGCTTTGGGGCCTGGCGGCCCTCCTCGAGCATGCGAAGGAAGAGACGTCGGCTGAGCTGGCATTCGTCGTGCGCCGAGACCTGCGAAACGAGCTGTACGAGCATGTGCAGAACATGGATATGGCCGTCCTCGAGTCTAAGGACGTCAGCGACTGGATGACGATTCTCGACCAGGACGTCGAGCGCGTGCACCAGTTTATCATGCAGGGCATCGACCCCTTGGTCGGTATCGCTAGCAATACCGCCATCACCGGCGCTGCCTTCGCGATCGCGTCACCGAAAATGGGAATGCTGCAGCTCCTGGGGATCCCACCCCTGGTCATGGCATCGACCGCGCTTCTTCGACCCCTCAAGCAGCGCGCCCTGGCCGAACGGATGATGGCGGAGCGGGTGCGTGCCATGATGGCTGGCAACATTGCTGGCATGGGGACGCTCATCGGCTTCGACGCTCAGGACAGTGAGGCGGAGCGTGTCAGGGAGGCCGGTGAGCTTCACCTCAAGACCGCGATGTACGCCCAGGAGTTGGACTCTCTGTATGTGCCCACACTCCGCTCGATCGTCGGGGTGGGCTTCGTGACGACGCTCGTGTGGGGCGGTTCTCAGGCTCTCAGTGGCGCGATGGCCGTCGGTGCGCTCGATACTGTCGCGTACTCGCAGCTCCGCTTGATGGCCGCTTTGGCTCGAGCCGGCACAGGGCTGGAGAATTACCAGCGTACGGAGGCCGCGCTCGAACGCATTTACACGACTCTCGACACGGAGCCACTGGTGAAGAGTGGCGACCTAGCCATGGATGCTTCCTCCGTGGCCGGCCATGTCACGTTCGAAGATGTCGGGTTCGAGTACACGCCTGGGCACCCGATTTTCAAGGGACTAGAGTTACGCTGCGGCGCGGGACAGACGACCGGGATCGTCGGTTCGACCGGCTCAGGGAAGAGCACCCTTGTCCGACTGCTGATGCGCTTCTACGACACTCAGTCAGGCTCGGTGCGCATCGACGGAATCGACCTGAGGGACGTGAAGCTGCGGGATCTGCGCCGCACCGTGTCCATGGTGCCACAGGAAGTGACGCTCTTCTCGGGCACGATTCGAGACAACATTGCCTTCGGCGCTCCGGGAGCCACGCTCGACGAGGTCATGAGCGCCGCACGGGCCGCGGAGGCGCATGGCTTCATCCAGGCGCTACCGGATGGGTACGACACACTGATCGGGTTCGGTGGGTCGTCTCTGTCGGGCGGACAGAGACAACGCATCGCGATCGCGCGCGCACTTCTTCCTGACTGCGCCATCCTCGTCTTCGACGAAGCGACATCCGCACTGGACTACGAGACCGAGGCAGCGCTCCAACGCTCGCTGAATGCGGCGACGGAGGGTCGGACCACGATCATCATCGCGCACCGCCTTTCCACGGTGAGGCACGCGGACAACATCTGTGTGTTGGAGGAAGGTGTCCTGGTTGAGCAGGGGTCGCACGACGAGCTCGTCGAAGCGGGTGGGCTCTACGCGAACATGTGGCGGGTGCAGACGGGCGAGGCTCTGAAGAAGAGGGCGTAGGGCAGGCTACTACTATTTCTTCTTCGCCGACTTTTTCTTGGGGCCGCCCTTGGGCTTCGCAGCTGGTTTCGGTGCGGGCTCGTCAGACGCTTCCGCTTCTGTCTCCGCGTCCTCTTCACCCGCATCGCCTTCCGGTGCCTCTTCTGAGGCCTCCTCGGCTTGTGCCGCTTCCTCTGCGGCAGCCTCGGCGCGCGCGTCCTCCATGCTCTCACCTAGCGTCGCTGACATACGCTTCACCTCGTCAGCCAACACCAGTCCGGCGCGGATCATCTCGACGAAGACCGGCCGAAACAGAGGACGTATCGCCGGAGCGAGGAACACGCCGAGCATGAAGGTCAAGATGGTGATGAGCACGGACTTCTCGCGACGGAGAGGATGGGCTTGGCCAGGGTGGTGCGAACAGAACTGCGAAGATACCGCGTCCCACCGCTCCACTGTCAAGACTGGCGATTGTTTCCGCATTGCCGTTCATGCCGCTTCCGCCTAGGCTTCGCCCCCGCTTTGCACCCCATCTCATCGCCCCGTAGGCGCACCGTTTCGATGCCCAACGTCGCATATATGTTCCCGACATTCCCCATGCGAGACCGGGACCTGGAATCTGACTCGATTCCTGGCTATTCCGACCTGTTGGAGCAGTGGACGGAGCGTGCGGGCGACTTCGTTGACGTGTCCGGTGACCTTTTCGCGTTCTCGGAGCCGGGGCGCGTAGAGGACCTCGCTGCAACGATGAACGCGCACTACGCCTGCTATCTCGAGAGTCTGGCGATGGCGGATTGGCTCGGTGAGCATCGATCCGAGGCCGATATCGTCACCGGATACAGCATGGGCCTCTTCGGAGCGCTCTGTTACGCGGGCGCGCTCGACTTCGGTGACGGCTTCAGGGTCATGCGCGAGGTCTGCACGAGGGTCCACGAAGCTGTCGAGGGGGTGAGCTACGCGATGGGTGCGGTCATGGGACTCGAGGAGGCTCGCGTGCGAGCATGCCTCGACGGCCCGGTCGAGGTCACCGACGTATACAGCCCCAGCACGCTCATCATCGCAGGGCCCAGCGAGGTCGTGGACACGGTCCTCTCGGACTGCACTGAGGCCGGCGCGGAGGAGACCCTCCTGATTCCCGTGACTGCGCCCTTTCACTCCACCGCGTTGAGTGGAGTCGTGTCCGGGAACCGAGACACCGTCGCCTCTGTCACGACCTCGGACCCCAAGCGTGTCGTGGTCTCGGCTATCGATGGCAAGCCGCTCGAGAGCGCCGCGGACGTTCGACGCGAGATCGCGAACAACGTCGCTTCCCCCATGAGCTGGTTTTCCACGCTCAACGTCCTTCTCGATCTGGGAACCGAGAGGCTGTACGAGTGCGGGCGGAGTCAGCGACTGACGAACAACGCGAGGCGAGAGCTGGTCGGCGACTACTCCGTCGAGAATTTCCTGGACTACGCGGCCGCCACGTGAGCACGGATTCGACGTCTCCGCTCGACGACGGAGCGGTCACCGGAGCGGTCACGGGCTCAGTGTCGGACGGCGTTTCTGTAGTGACGTTGGCCCGGGCTGAGAAGGCGAACGCTTATTCGGCTGAGATGCTCGATCAGCTCCTGGCCGAGGTAGAGCTCGCCGACGCGGATCCAGAGATTCGGGTAATCGTGATCACGGGGCAGGGGGAGAAGAACTTTTGTGCCGGCGCAGACAGGACTGAACTCGCCGAACGGGATTGGCAGTCGGTCCTCACCATGAAGAGTGAGAGCGTCTTCCGCCGGGTGCGTGAGAGTGAGTGCGTCACGATTGCAGCCATCAACGGGGCTGCCGTCGGCGGAGGAATGGAACTGGCCATGGCGTGCGATCTCCGGCTCGCTTCAGAGACCGCCCGTTTCTGGCTTCCCGAGCCTAACTTCGGCCTGTTGCCAGCAGCGGGTGGGACCCGGCTGCTCGCCCAACTGGTGGGCCCATTGAGAGCCAAAGAGCTCATCTTGGCCGGGCGAGTTTGGAGCGCGCGAGAGGCATTCGCTGCAGGTTTCTTGACGGAGGTCGTTGGCTCTGCCGAGTTGGCGATCCGCACCACGGAGTGGGCTGCCCGGATCGTGAAGCGAGATCCGAGTGCCACACGCTTCGCGAAGGAGTTGATCGACAAGAGCATCGAGGTGCGTCCGGACTCTGGCCCCGACTTGGTGGTACAGAGTATTCTGGTGGCCCGCGGTGGTGGACGCATCGCGGACCGATCAGATGACGAGGCCTAGGCAGCATTGGATAGAGCGGCATGACGCAGCGAGACGACAATGACGCGGAAGCGGTCGTAACGACGGAAGGTCCCGTCGGGACCGCCGCTGCTCCTGAACCGGACACAGAGGTCTCTGTGCCCGAAGAGGGCGCTGGCGAGTCGCTCGGTCGCGAAGAACGTCTCATCGAGTGGGGGGTCGAGGCTGGTATCGCCCTGAAGGACGGCACCATCAGGTGGTGGCACCATCTCCGGTTCCTCCTGTTCGGCTTCTATCTTTTTTTCGCAGTCGTGCTCTTCTGGACGTGGATCGTTCAGGCGGTCTTTGTTGTCATCCGCACTCTGCTCCGCGGAGTGATCCGGACTCTCGAGTGGTTGGGTGGGGGCGGCCCGGGGGCGGCCAGGCGTCAATATTATCCCGAAGCTCCCGTCGACCTGTGGGTCAGGATGGAAGCGGTACGGTGGTGGCATCACCTGCGCTTCATCCCGTTCGCACTTTATTTGGTCGTCGCCGCGGTGGGCTTCTGGCTTTGGGCGATCGCCACGGTACTGCACGGGATCCGGATTCTCTCCTCTGGCGCGGCGATCCTCCTCGCCTGGATCGCCGGAGGCGGCAAGGCCGAGACCGGCGACACGATCCCGGAGGCCACCCGCGCTCTGTGGGCTCGCCGGATGGTGTTTTACAGGGACCTCGCCCGTCCTGCGGCGCGGACCTACGTGTCCATCCGAAACACGGCGCTCCGGTTCTGGAGATGGGGTTGGGCTCACAAACTCGCGGCCATCGTTGCCACGCTCGTCTTCGTTGCTCTGCCGGCGTCCTTCATCGTTCCGCGGCCTCACTACGTCCAGATCTTGGACGATGACGTGTTGCAGCATCAGGGCACACCGTCCGGGACGGTTCGCTACTTGATACACGCGCAGGACCTGTTCAAGCCTGGCAAGATGCGGGAGTACGAGAACGAGCGCGCCGTACACCTCGGCAAGATCGACGCACAGGGCGTTAAGAATGCGCTCGTGCCCGGCCGATACTACCGAGTGCTGGTAGTCGGGCTTCGTTGGTACTACATGCCGACGATGTTTCCGAACATCATTTCGGTGAAGGAAGTCGACATCAACGGGGATCCGCTCGCGGAGCCGGCGCACCTCATTGCGCCACCCGAATACCAACCCCGGATTCCTTGACGTTGCAGGCGGGCATGATTAACCTGGGGTTGGTACTGCCTAATGCGGGCGGGGACGTGTGCACGGCGCACGGCTGTTTCTTTTTTGGTGTGGAGATCGAACAAATGTCGAAGTTGCTCTTGTTGCCTTTCGGATCGGTCACTCTGTCGGGAGTGGGCATCGGCGTGGCATCTGCGCTCGCGTTCCGTAAGTTCGGACGTCCGATGATGGTGGAGACTCTCAAGCTCGGGTACGAGGCAAAGGACGGCACCATGCGGTTGTTCCACGACGCCCGTCAGATGGCTTCGGACGTGCGCGACGAGGCAGAGAAGAAGGCCGCGAAGAAAGTAGGTCGAGCCACTGCGTAGAAGTCGTGGACCACGCGCCGGAGGAGATTCTCCGCGTGACAATCGACCCTCAGAAATGTCAGGGACACAGCCGCTGCTACGGACTGGTTCCTGACATTTTTGACGTCGATGACATGGGACAAGCGGTGATTCTAGGCGATGGCGTGGTGTCGCCAGAGTTCTCCGATCGGGTCCGACTCGCTGCGGCGAACTGTCCTGAGTTCGCCATCCAACTCGACAAAGGCTCGCGGTGAGGCCCTAGGTCTTCCCTTGGCGCGCCTTCATCACGATTCGGTCGGACACCCACTCGACAACACCCGGCGCGTACTGCTGGAGCAGCGCGGTCGTCTTGCCTTCGGTGCCCGGCACGATGATCCGCGCCCCTCGGCGCATGCCCTTGAGGGTGGCCGCTGCGACAACGTCTGAGCTGAGGACGCTGACCGAGCCGGACAGCGCCTCTGTTTCAACCGGTCGTAGCTTTCGCTCTGCGGTGAGCATCGGAGTGTCCGTGTCGGGCGGGCAGAGCAGTGATACGCTGACTCCGTGCACCTTCATCTCGCTTCTCAGGCTCTCCGTGAAGCCACGAACTGCGAATTTCGAGGCGCAGTAGGCTGTCATCCCGAAGACGCTGACGATCGATGCGAGCGACCCCACGTTCACGATGTAGCCCTCTCCCCGCTCGATCATGGCGGGGACACAGCGGGCGCAGACGCGAACCGTTCCGTTGAAGTTGGCGTCCATGGTCTGCTGGAAGTCGTCGTCGGTGGTGTCGGTGAAGTACGCTGGCACGGTCATGCCAGCACAATTGACGACGATAGCGGGGGTAGCTCCCCTTTCTTCCATTCCTGTGAACAGCGCGCCGACCGACTCCGCAGATGTGACGTCGCACTCGTGGCCCACCACGGGGTGGAGTGATCCCCTGTCGCCAGCGTTCAACGCTTCCGTGGCCGAACGAACCACGTCACTCCTACGTGCAGCGATGTGCACGCGACCCCCGAGTGACTGGAAGCTGCGCGCGAGTGCGAGGCCGATCCCGCTCGATCCTCCTGTGATCAGGATGTCCGACCGGCCGACGAAAGTGTCGAGCGCTTTCATGACGAGGCTCCGGCCGCATCGACGGGGACGTGGCCCGCGAGCGGTAGGAGTGCTCTCCCCAGATCGCTCGGCTCGGTGACTGTCGCCAGGACGATACGATCTGGACGCACGAGAGCCGCGGCGACTCCGTTGGCCGCCAGCCAGTCTCGGATCGGACCGAGTGCGTTGGTGATGGCGCGAACGCCCAAGTGCTCCATAAGCCTGACAGATTCGGGATCTGTTCCGACTTCCCCAACCAGCGCGAAGCCCGACCCGAGCACGTCGTCGTGATACGCTCCGTCCGCCGTAACGGGCTGGGGAAAGGGAAGCCCGGCGGTGGGATCGTCCGAGCACAGGCCGGGTCCGAGCGGGTAGAGTCTCGGGCTCAGTTGGCCCGGTTTCCCATCCTTCCTCGCCTCGGCGTCCCTCCCGGCCGCAACCTTAGGTTCGGTCGTCTGGATGATGTCGCCGAGGTAGATGTCCGTCTCTATGATGCGCCGCACGTGAGCGATCCGCTCCTGCCTGTACGTGTCGAGCAGGGACGCGTCCGCGAGACCGCGTACCACCAGATCGAGCTTCCACTCGAGGTTCGCGGCGTCCCTCACTCCGGCGCACATGCCCTGGCCCAGAAAGGGCGGCATCTGGTGCGCGGCGTCCCCGGCAAGGAAGACCCGACCGGAACGCCACCGGTCCGCGATGAGCCCGTGGAATGTGTATACGGCTGCACGGTCCATCTGATACGCCTCGGGCCCTATCCAACGCGAAAGCAGCCCCTCGATGACCGACTGATTGGTCATCCGCTCCTTCTCTTCGCCAGGGAGAAGCCTGAATTCGAATCGGACGCGATTGTTCGGAAGACAGACGTAGGTGCACGGACGGGACGGTTCGCAGTACTGGACGGTGACATCCGGCAGGTCCGTGGGCGCGGTCACCTCGATGTCCAGAACGAGCCAGTCGGAGTCGACCGCGTAGTCATGTGACTCCGTGTCGATCGTGCGGCGGGTGATGGAATCGGCCCCGCAGCATCCGACGACGTAACGAGCGCGACACTCGATGCTCTCACCATCCTTCACAGCCGAGACGACCACTCCGGTGTCGTCGGGCAGCTGTTCGATCGATTGGACCTCATAGCCAAGCCGCATCGAGGCGGTCGGCAGTTCACCCAGGCGCTCGCGGAGCGATCGCTCGAGGGCGGGCTGCTCGAACATGTATCCCTCGCTCCAGCCGAGGGGGCCACTTCCGGCAGCGGGACGGTACTGGAAAATCAGATCGCCGTCGGCTCCAAATAGATCCATACCGTGGACTGGTCGGACATGGGGACCGAGTCGCATAGCGACTCCGCACCGCTGGAGGACGCGCATTACCTCCGCATCAAAGTGAACCGCGCGTGGCTTGGGGTAGACCTCCAAGTCTCGCTCGAATACTTCGACACGAAGGCCTCGGCTCGCAAGGAGGGTCGCGAGCACACCTCCACTGGGACCGAGGCCAATCACGGCCACGTCCGTATCGAATTGTTGAGTCACGCGGGACCTGCGGTAGTAGGGACATGCGACGCGGAAAATGCGGTTGTCGCTATGGTGGTGTCAAACGTCTAGAAGAGGGGTGCTTTTGGTGCTTCCCTTGACGAGTGGTGGGGTGATTGGCGCTATTTGGCGCTCCTTTTTCTCTGTTGCTCCGGCTCGCCTCTCTTCCCGTGGTCCCGGAACGAGGTCACACGCATTTGTTAGCCGAACGACAGCACTCCAGGCCGGTATGAAGGCGAAACTTCAAACACCCTTTGACCAGGTTGGCGTATTGGCCGCATCGCCCCGACTGGCATCCGTGGGGACAGCTGTCCCGCCGAATCGTTATACGCAGCAAGATGTGCTGGACTGGGCTGGTGAGACTGATCCCAAGGTGCATGCGCTGTTCCGGAACAGTCATATCCTCACCCGGAACCTGTACCTCGTGGAACCCGTGAATGGCGAACTGCCACGCGAGTCCAACGAGGAGCTGATTGAGAAGCACCTCGAAGGTGTTTTGGAGATCGGCCCCCAGGCGATCGGGGCGGCGTTGCGGCCACTGGGGCTAGAGCCAGAGGACATCGACGTCCTCGTTTGTGTCACGAGCACCGGGCTGCTCGTCCCCGGGGTGACCGCCCATCTCATCAAGAAGATGGGCATGCGCAACGACATTCAGCGCTCGGACGTGGTTGGAATGGGATGCAATGCTGCGGTGAATGCGATGCAGCTGGTCACGGCGACTGTACAGAGTAAGCCGGATGCGATCGCTGTTCTGCTGTGCCTAGAGATCTGCTCCTCCGCGTATGCGCTGGATGGCAAGATGTCGACCGCGGTCGTGAACTCGTTGTTCGGTGATGGCGCTGCCGCGGTGGTGATCCGGGCGGACACGCAGGACGGTGCAGGGCACGGCCCGGAGGTGATCGACTATCAGTCCTTCATCCACACCGAGACCATCGACTCGATGCGGTACATGGTCGAAGGATCGACCCTATCGTTCCACATCGATCGTGAGATCCCCTTCGTGATTGGTCGGAATGCGCATTTGCCCGTTGCAGCGTTGCTGGAGCGCCATGACCTGGCCATCGCGGATGTCGACCACTGGGTCATCCACTCGGGAGGCAAGAAGGTGATCGACGCCATCTGCGCCAACCTGGGGCTCTCGGACCACGACGTCCGGCACACCAGGGGCGTACTCCGGGATCAGGGAAACGTGTCGTCGGCGTCGGTTCTGTTCGCGTTCGAGCGGCTTCATGCCGAGGGTGTGACGAAGGCGGGCGACGTTGGCGTGATGATCGCGATGGGGCCCGGAATGACGATCGAGACTGCGTTGATGACCTGGTAGGTCGCCTACCTGCTCGAATACCCCACCGTGACCCTGCCCGCAGCGTTCACCGTCGCGGCGAAGTTGGGCACGGCACCCCCTGATGAGCCGTCTCCGGCCCGAGAGCCCGTGAAGAGCCGCGCGCTGAGCGCACCGATGGCCGCACCCAATAGAACGTCTTCAAAGAAGTGTTTGTCCGCGTGCATCCGACTGTACCCCACGAACGCCGCCGCCGCGTAGGCGGGCACGGCGTAGCGGAGTCCGTACCGGAAGTGGAAGAACGTCGCGCTCTGGAACGCGATGGAGGTGTGGCCGGAGGGCAGTGAATTTTGGTCTGATCCGTCGGGGCGGTCCTTATCGACCAGATACTTGAGGCCCTTCGTGACGCCCGCGTTCGCGACGAAGCCCAAGACGAACTGTTGCGCGCCGTCGTACTCCTTGAGCACCAGTGTGCTGGCCAGAGCTACCACGGGCGCCGAGACCATGAGCACGTCCCCGACGTCCTCAGTCCGATTGTGCTGAGCAGCCCCTGGCTGCGGTGAGAGGAACAGAGCCGTCGCGGCGATGACGCAAGCTGATGCGAACTGGAAGAGTGGTTTCCCGACAAGCACGTTGGCGAACCCCGATCTCGGCAGATGGTGATGGTGACGCCGAATTGAAGACGAGGGGGCGTGCTAAGAAAGGGGTGGCTCCCAAGCGCTTGTCGGACCGGGCAACCCTTTGCACGATTGCTACGTACTAATGCTACATAGCCTGGGACTGTGACGCGCGTGCAGCGGTCGACAGTGTGGGCGATCCGAACTCCTAAGGAACCCGACATGCCGCGAAACAGAGCACTCGGGGCCGCCACGATCTCGATTCTGAAGGCCACTCAGGAAGGCCATCGATTTGGACTCGACATGATGGAGGCTACGGGCCTTCCCAGCGGGACAGTCTATCCGACGCTCGCTCGCATGGAGGCGCGTGACTATGCGGTGTCTGAATGGGAGGAGGCCGGAGACGCGAAGGCTGCAGGCAGGCCGCGCCGGCGCTACTACCGCGTCACGGCGGCGGGTGCTCTGGCTCTGAGTGAAGCGCTCGATCGTCTCGCGGTCTTGTCCGGCGCGGCGCCGCGAACGGCTGCACAGGGCTGATGCCTCGGCTTTTGCTGCGCCTGTGGGCGCGCGCGGTGCCACTGATCTACCGGGGCCGGTGGGAGGCGGAGCTTGTGGCGCTTGTTCACACGCCGCAGAGCTGGCACGCATACATGAGAAGGACAACAGAGGGACGAGGACGATGACGATGACGATGATGGGACGGGACTTGAGATTTGCGTTGCGGTCGTTCAAGCGGGCGCCGGGCTTCACCTTTGTTGCTGTGCTGACCCTGGCACTGGGAATCGGCGCCACGACGACCATGTTCAGTGTGCTGGACGCGGTCGTGCTTCGGCCGCTCCCGTACAACAACCCGGCCGAGTTGGTCATGGTCGGGTCGTCATCGCAGCGCTTCCCGGGCCTCGCACCTGTGGCCCCGGGAGATCTCTTCGATTGGCGTGAGCAGAACACCACGTTCAGCCACATGATCGCGGCCGAAGGCTGGACGCTCGACCTGACCGACATGGATCAGCCCGTGCGTATCTCGAGCGGGGCCGTCTCAGGGGGATTCTTTGAGATGCTGGGTGTCCCACCCATGCTGGGGCGGGGCATCTCTCTCGAGGACGACATTGCGGGCTCGGAGCCCGTGCTGGTTCTCAGCCACGGACTGTGGGAGCGTCGTTACGGATCTGATCCTGCTGTGATCGGGTCCCGTGTAACGACCGCAGACCGCACGTTCACGGTGGTCGGGGTAATGCCCGAGTCGTTCGTGAACCCCGAGGCGCTCTGGTCGGTAGACATAGAGATGTGGTTCCCCACGGCGCACACCGGCTCGAACATGACGACGCGCAATGGACGTTTCTTGCAGGTCATGGGTCGCCTGAATCCGGACGTGTCGCTTTTTCAGGCGCGACAAGAGATGACTGCCATCGCGACGGCGTTGGCGGAGGAGTACCCGGGCAATGTGGGGCGTGAGACGCTGATCGAGCCGCTCCAGTCTGAGACGATCGGTGACGTGGGGCAGGCTCTTGCGTTGCTCATGGGCGCGGTCGGCATGCTCCTTCTGATTGCCTGCGTGAACGTGGCTAATCTGTTCATGGCGCGAGCTGCGGACCGTGGTCGTGAGATCGCGGTGCGGGTGGCCATGGGCGCCGGGCGGGCACGCATCCGCGCTCAGTTGCTCACGGAAGGTGTCGTCCTGTCCTTGGGTGGCGGGCTGGCCGGGGTTGGACTCGCCTACATGGGTGTCTCGGCGTTTCGAACCATCAATCCGGCCGGGATTCCTCGCGTGGAATCGGTCACTGTGGACGCCCGCATCATGGGCTTCGCTTTTGTGGTCTCGGTGCTGACGGGTATCGCGTTCGCTCTGGCGCCCGCGGTGCGGCTCGTACGTCCCGGCGCTCTCTCAGCGTTACGCGACGGTGCCCGTTCTGGCGGGGGCGCCGGTGCGGGCCGCTTCCGGAACACGCTGGTCGCGGTGGAGATGGGCCTCGCGGTGGTCCTCATGGTGGGGGCCGGCCTGTTCGTGAACAGCTTCCTCCGTCTCCAGAGTGTGGACCCGGGCTTCGATTCTGAGAATGCCGTCACGATGGCGATGAGCCTCAACGGCGGGTATGCCGACACGGAGCAGCAGGTCACCTTCTTCCGCCAACTCACGGAGCGTGTGGAGGCGATGGGCGGGGTGCAGTCTGCGGCGTATACGTCCGCGCTCCCCTTGGCTGGCAACCGGTACCTGACGGGCATCGCCTTCCATGGACGCGAATCCGATCCGTCCAACCCTGATGTCGCTGAGTACTCGACCACCAGCCCAGGCTTCTTCGCGACCATGGGCATCGACGTCGTCGCGGGCCGGGAGTTCAACGCGCTGGACGACGCGGCTTCCCAGCGAGTCATGATGGTCAACGAGGCGTTCGTCCGTCGCTACTGGCCTGGAGAGGATCCCATTGGAGGGCAGGTGTCTATGAGTCGCCGCGAGCCCGTGTGGCATGATGTGGTTGGGGTGGTTGCCGATGTGAACCGGCAAGGATTGGACGAGCCGGCGACGCCTGAGATGTACTTGAGCCCACTCCAGTCCGGCATCACGGACGCTCAAGTCGTGGCCCGCACGGACGGCGACATCGCCGGAACGGTGGCGGGTATGCGCTTGATCGTTCGGGACCTCGACGGCACGCTCCCCGTCGAATTCAGCACGATCGAAAACTACGTCCAGGAATCGGTGAATCAGCCGCAATTCTACACGCAGCTCTTTAGTGTCTTCGCGCTCGTCGCATTAGTGCTGGCGGGTGTGGGCGTTTACGGGACCATGTCGTATACCGTGGGGCAGCGTACGCGTGAGTTGGGCATTCGCCTCGCGCTGGGAGCCGAGGCCGGTGATGTGACGGCCATGGTCGCACGCCAGGGCCTGCGCGTCGCGGTGATCGGCCTCGTATTGGGGCTGATCGCTGCCGCTTCGGGAGCCCAGGTCCTGGAGAGTTTCCTGTTCGGTGTCAGCGCACGTGACCCGCTCACCTACGCCGCGGGCTCACTCTTCTTGGGAGTCGTTGCGGTAGCGGCGTGCTGGATCCCGGCCAGGCGCGCCGGCCGGGCCGACCCGATGCAGGCGCTGCGAATGGAATAGGACTGGCCGGGGGGCCGGCTACGTGCCGGATCCCTCGCACGTCCCCCTGAACCCGCGCTCGCAGGCGAGAGCGTAGTTCACCGCCGCATCACGTTCCGTCACAGGCCCCTTGTTGCCTCGCAGTAGGTCGGGAAGCTCCCCCGCAGGCGGAGCCGCGCTCACCAGGCCCCCCCCTCCTGTCGCCGCGCGTTCTGCATTCGCGCACGCCTCTGGGAATCCTGCGGCGCAGCCTTGGTTGAGTGCTCCACGGATCTCACCGGGGTCGTCTTCGAGCGCCGTCAGTAGGATGCCCAACTCGTTGCACGCCCAGCCCGAGCCGTTCAAGCAGAGGTTCTGCTCTAGCACCAGGAGGTGGTCACAAGCCCTGTCGGAGCCCGCCTCGCACGTCTCCTGCCAGAAGGGGACCCATTGGCCTCGGTGCTTATCACCGACGCCTCCTGCTGCGGCGATGCTGATGAAGGCGACCGCCCACAGCCCGACCGTTACCGCCCGACGCTGCCCTCCGCTGAGACTCGGGCCGAAGCCCGAGAAGTCGGCGAATTTGAGGGCGCCTGCCTCCGCAGCGCGATCGATCTTGCGAACGAAGAGGTTGAGGATGGGGACGGGGAGCAGTTTGTCGTAGAAGGCCGGTAGGTCTGCCATCCGGAGCACTTCGAACGCGATCATGAGTCCGAGTCCGTACATAACACCGAACACGAGGCGGCCGGATTCACTACGTGGTGCGGTGGCCGGGTCCGTGATCAGAAGCAGCATGCCCACAAAAACCGCGACCGGGATGTACGAATCGAAGAAGAAGTACGTGCCGGTTAGGACGAAGTACGCGAGGCCGACGACGTACGTGGTGACGAAGGCCGTGACGGTCATCGTCGCGACCCCGAAGTAGAGCTGGACCGGGATCGATACGACGAAGAGCACTAGGTACACATTCGGTGAGAACGTTAGCCATGAGGCGATCTCGACGCCGAAGGTGAGGTCTGTGGTGCCGGTCAGGATCAGTATCGCCGAGAACACCACGAGGCCGAATGACGACGGATTGAAGATGTGCGCCGAGCGCCCGTCTTTCTCCCAGCGGATGAATTCCTTGCCCAAGAACGCCGCTGCGACGATGCCGAACTGCCAGTAGAACCAGTCCGGCCTGAACAGAATGAACAGGTTGAAGCTGCCTGTGATGGGAACCGGCCCGAATCCGAGTCCGTAGTGATCACGGCGCGACCAGGTCAGCAGGATGTGGAACGTGTAGGCGAACAGCAGCTGGGCCAGGAGGAGCGGCCAGTACATGCGGATGTCCGGGACGTACCATGCCCAAAAGCCGTAGATGACCACCTGAGTGAGCGCCTGCACCCAGTGATGCTTGAACAGCATGACTTCGACGACGAACGTGCGACCCGACCGACTCGCGCTGACGAAGAGTGCAATGGTCGCCAGCAGAAGTAGGCCCGCGACTACCAGCATGGATCTGCCTGCGACCCCTCCCAGTCCGGTGTGCCGCGAGAGCGCGGCCAACCCAGTAATAAAAACGCCGGGTAGCATCATCGCCTTGCCGGGCGAGATCGTTTGTGGACCGCGGGCCGCCGGCGCCATGTTGTCCATGGGCATTGGCTTCTCGTACAGGGCGCTTTCGGTCATGTCTGTCCGGGAAGCCGCCGCAACACCTGCCGGTTGAAGCGGCCTCACACTCCTCAAGGCGATCGTCGAGTGGTGTACTCAACGAATAAGCGCCGCAGGCAGTAGGGCCTACGACCGGCGCCGGGAGTGCACGGGAGATCCGTGCGGCCGAGGAGGGAGCGCTGTACGGTGAGCTTGGCAGGGCTGGACGGAGGCGTCAAGCCAAGGTGTTATCTGCCGGAGATTTCGAAGGCTGTGGGTGGTCGGCTCTGGACGCAGCTTGTATCGATGCCGCTGACTGATCCGGTCCGAATTAGGTGCACCAGCATCGCCGTGATGCACGGACCGCCTTGGCCGTGACCTCCGTTGGGAACGACCACATGGACGCTGTTCGGCCACTGCTCTGCCATCTTGTTTCCGCCGACAACAGGCGTCACCGGATCACGGCCGCCGGACAGGATCAACACTGGCTTGTTTGATGTCACCGGTTCGAAGAAGGACGCCGGCATCTCCGCGGAGGGCCAACGATCACACGCGCGTTTGTAGCCGGCGATGAGGTAGTCACCCATGAACGTACCGGCTGATGCTTCCTCGATCTCGGGCCACGTAAGCGGGTCGATATCTTCCGCGCACAGGACTGAGAAGTGGTATCCTGCGGGCACGCCGGCGGTAGTGCCTACCCATGACTGCCGCTGCACGTAGTAGTCCGCCAGCGTCTGCCAATTGCCGTCTTTCGCTTCGTAGATCCGGGCAGGCACGGTCCCCGACTGGCCGTACAACAGTCCGCGGAGAGCATACGACAGGGGTCCGATGCGGAACGGGGATCTCATGCTTCCGGCACGAACCAAGCGAGGCCGGGTGGACGCAGTCTGGAGGACCTCTTCTGTGACCGCCTGTAGGTCGGGGTATGCCTCGGAGCACTCGGACTGTTCGGCGCACTCCGCGTACATGTTCTCGAGGGACTCCTGCAGGTAACGCGCGTGATGCACATAAACGCGGTCCTGTAGCGGTGCCACTCCGTTCATAATCACCGTGCGCACCATGTCCGGGTGCCGCCGGGTGAAGACTTGTGCCTCCACCGTGCCGTATGATCCACCGTTGATGTTCAGCTGTGCGTAGCCGAGCCATTCGGACAGCTCCGCCAGGTCGTCCATCGAGTTCGGCGTCGTGTACTGCGAGAGGTCGTGACGCCGGGACAACATGTCGCGGCACCCGTCCACATGGTCGAGCGGCATGACCGTCTCGAACCTCGACCGCATCCCGGTGGGGTAGGCGTTGTTGCACCCAAGCGGAGTCGAGTTCCCAGTCCCGCGGTGATCCACGAGGAGGACGTCACGGTCCGCGCGGATGTCGGCCCGACGGCCAGCCATGGAATTGGCCGCCGGCGTCATGGGAGATCCCGGGCCGCCGTTGAACCGTGTGTAGGCATCGACGTGTCCGCCGTCGTTTAATGCCTTCAGGACGACAAATGCCACGTCGATCGTGCGGCCGGCTGGGGCAGCCCGGTTTTCCAATACGCGGAAGCGTCCGCACACGGCCTCGCCCTCAACCGTGTCCAGGCATGGCTGGGTCACTCCCTCGCCAATGGGGTGATCGGTGGCCAGCGTGGGGAATTCTGGAGCCTGTTGAGCGGCTATGGGTGATACGGCCAGGACTCCGAGCAGGGCGACGGCGTATACCCCGAAACGATGGCCTCTCACCAAGGGTCAGCCGCCCTCTTCTTTCCTATACCCCATGAAGCTCCCGCCACCGTAGTCGCCGAAGTCGATGGTGCCGTTACGAAGCTGGCCATCGAGATAGGTGGCCTTGTACGTGACCGCGAACGCGCCGGCATCCATGAAGATGGATGCGACGAAGAAGACCTGGTCTCCTTCGATCGTGCCCTCGAGGTCGCCGCTCGCCATGGAGCTCGAGATCTCGCCCGTCAGCTTGTTGCCTTCTTGAACGAAGGTCACCTGTCGCTCACCGAGGCCGTTCGGAGACTCGACGTTGAAGACCCACTCACCGGTGAGGTCGAATTCCGGAGCCGGCTGAGCCGATGCGTCCTGGGCTGCAGAAAGCGTGAACGCGATGAGCAGGGCGGACATCGTGCCGATGTGTCGGGCGAGTAGCCTCGTGGCGAACTTCATACGTGCTCCGTTGATCCGAAATCATTTACATGTCGATGCTGAAAAATGCGGACGATGCGACTGTGGTACAACGTCACGTGATAATCGGGGGTAGCCCGCGCGCGAGCACGAGACGGTTGTACTCTTGTACGGCGGTTTCCAGCAATGCTTCCAGCGCCTCCTCCGCGTCACGGAGCTGCTGACGCAGGATCACCTGCACTTCACCGTGCTGGTCGGTGGGGCGGAAGTCCGCTGAACCGACGGCTCCCCTCAGGTAGTTGAGCTGTCCCCACAGCATTGCAGGCCAGCGCACGCCGTCACCGCCGCCCGTGTTTTTGAGCTGCACCAGTGACGACTCCACTTCGATCAGCTGCTCCTCAAGCGTGCTCGAGGCCGCGTCGAACTCTTCGTCGGTGTCGTCGCTGGTCTCGTCCACAACGGTCCGGATGTCCGCGATCTGTTTGCGGATCAACTCGATGCGATTCACCGCTGCAGCCGCTCCCTCTTGGTCCGCCCTGATCTCGTCCATGAGCGTGTACTGCGTCCGGATGTCCGAGAGTGACCCTTCGGATGTGGGGTCTTTCAAGACGGTGAGGGGCTGACTGGCCGCATCCTCTCCATCTATCACGAGTGTCACGGTGTACGTGCCCGGTGGTTGGAGCATGCCGCCTACTCGCCCGCCGGACCTGAAGCCCTCGTCGGGCATGCTGAACCAGTTCGCGAACAGTGGCTTGGTCCAGAGCTTCACCTGCGTGCCCGGCTCGTCCTGGAAGTCCCACCAGGCGCGGTTCACGCCGGGCTCCGTTCCGCCGTCCATCGTCCGAACGACGTCACCTGACGCGTTCTCTATGCGCAGCTTCACCGACTCCGTGGCATCGTCACCAATCCAGTAGTTCAATGACGCTGCGTTCGGTGGGTTTTCGCCGTTCGCCCAGTCTTCAAGCGTGATCATGGGTTCGGTAACGGGCCGGAACCGATATGCGTCTCTTGTTTCGAACAGATGAGCGCCCGACGCAGCGACCTCCGCGTCGAGCTGCTGAACCGGCCCGAGGTCGTCCAGGATCCAGTAGCCCCGGCCGTACGTCCCGAGCACCAAGTCATTGAAGTGCTCCTGCACGAAGATCCCGTAGAACGGGGCAGGGGGCATGTTGTTCATAAACGTGCGCCAGCTCGCCCCGTCGTCATAGCTCAGGTAGAGCGTGGTCTCGGTACCCAGGTAAAGCAGTCCGGGCCGGACCGGGTCTTCCAGCAGGTAGCGTGTATAGTCGACGGGTTCGTTCGAGACGCCATTCGTGATCTGCGTCCAACTCTCACCGTAGTCGTCCGTCTTGTAGGCGCGGGCAGCGAAATCACCCACCTGATGATGCTCGATGGTGATGTACGCTTTGGCAGCGTCCCAACGTGAGGCATCGATGGAGCGCACGACGCCGTCTGCCGGCAGATTTGGGATGTTGTCCGTGACGTTGGTCCAGGTGGCCCCGTCGTCGCGGGTGACCTGCACGATCCCGTCGTTCGAGCCGGTCCACAGCACACCTTCCTGCACCGGAGACTCGTCGAAGGCATAGATCACGCAGCAGTACTCGACGCCGATGTTGTCCGGCGTGAGTCCGCCGCTGATGCCTTGTTTGGACAGGTCGTTCGTAGTGAGGTCAGGGCTGATCACGTCCCAGCTCTGCCCGCCGTTGCGGGTCCGGTGCACAACCTGACTCGTCACGTAAATGGTGTTGTTGTCATGTGGCGAGATGAGCAGAGGGAAGGTCCACTGGAAGCGGTATCGAAGTCCGTCTGCTGGCCATCCGCCGGTGGACATGGGCCACACTTCTACGTTGCGGAACTGACCCGTCTCTACGTTATGTCGCACGACGATGCCGCCGCGTGCGCCGGAGCCTGAAGCGCTCGACCAGACGATGTTCGGGTCTGTGGGATCAGGCGTTGCGAAGCCGCTCTCACCACCGCCCACTGCACGCCAGTCTCCTCGCGGAATGATGCCGTTTGCCCAGAGGCCACCTGTACGGGTGTTCGACGGCCCGCGGAACGAGGGTCCGTCTTGCCGGTTGCCGAGCACGTTGTACGGCACCGCGTTGTCCGCCGTGACGTGGTACATCTGCGCGATGGGAAGCTGGATCCGGTACCAGGAGGCGCCCCGGTTTTCCGTAATTACCACGCCGCCGTCGAAGGCCAGCGCGAACCGTTCCGCGTTACTGGGGTCGATCCAGATGTCGTGGAAGTCCCAGCCAGGGGACGATTTGTCTCCGAGGAAATTGCTGGTCGTGTGGGTGGTGCCGCCGTCTAGGCTGTGGCTGAAGCCGGACGACAGGAAGTAGACCTCGTCCTTGTCGTCAGACGCGACGCCGCAGCGGGTGTAGTACGCCTGCCTGGTGGCCAGGTCATGGTGGTAGGAGACCAGGCTCCAGGTGGTGCCGCCGTCGTCGGTCCGCCACAGCTCGCCGGTGTCCGTCTCCTCGCCGTGAATCGGCACGCCATCACCGGTTTCGATGAGCGCGTAGATGCGCCGCGAGTCATCGGGTGAAGTGCAGACGCCGATCTTGCCCACCGGTTTTGTGGGGAGTTCGCTCCCTTCCAGGCGCGTCCACGTGTCGCCCGCATCGCGGGTCATGAACATGCCGCTGCCGGGTCCGCCGCTCTCGCGTCCCCACTGCTTGAGGTCGAGCTGCCACATGGTGGCAATAATCTTCCGCGGGTTCGTCGGATCGAAGAGCATCTCGTATGCACCCGTGTTCTCATCCACGTGGAGCACGAGCTCCCATGTCGCGCCGCCGTCCATGGTTCGGTATACGCCTCGCTGTGCGCTGGGCCCGTGCGAGTGGCCGAGGGACGCGACGTACACGATGTCCGGGTCCGACGGATGGATGAGGACCTTTCCGATGCGACCTGTGCCCTCCAGTCCCATATGCGCCCAGGTCTCTCCTGCATCAGTGGACTTCCAGACACCATTCCCGAGAGAGACGTTGGACCGAATCGACGTCTCACCCGTGCCGACCCACACGATGGCCGGGTCGGATGACGAGACCGCGAGGGCCCCGATCGCGTGTACCGGCTGGTCGTCGAAGACCGGTTTCCAGTGGATGCCCGCGTCCTCGGTTTTCCAAACTCCGCCTGTTGCCGCGCCTGCGTAGTAGGTGAAGCGATCGCCTTCCACGCCCGCGATTGAGGTGGTCCGGTTACCGACCGGCCCAATATGCCGGAACGACAACTGGCTGAGCGCGTCGGTGGGGATCTGCTGTGCGGCTGCAGGGACGGCGAGTGTCAGGATCAGCGGCAAAGACGACAGAGCGCGGAGCGTCGGGCGCATGGCAATTTTCCTGCGTACAGTGGTGGGCCTACACGAACTCTCCTTCAATGGGCAGAGCAGCGAGACTTCGGGCAATGCTTAGTAAAGTGTGGTTAGGGCCTGAACTGAGTCGCTCTTGCGGCGGTACCGGCGCTCACCCCACCATCGGTCCTTGCAGTTCGCCCGCACCGAGGAAGTCCGTATGCCACGAGGATTTGAGAGCATGGGCAGTAGGCACGTGCTCATGGCCACTGTTGCAACGCTCGTCGCGTTCCCATGTGGCTTGGCCGGTCAGGAGCCGCAGCGCCTCATGGGCTTCACATCTGAGCGCGCCGCCGAGCAGCTCCGCTGGGAGCGTGTTATGGCCGCCGTGCCCGACACCGCGACGATGCGCGAATACCACTTCGCGATGACGCGGGCGCCTCATCACGCAGGCACCGAGGAGAACTACCGTCTCGCGACGTATCTGCGGGACATCTGGGATGGCTTCGGCTTCGAGACCGAGATGGTCCGTTACGACATTCTCGTGCCGTGGCCGGTCGATCTGAGTTTGCGACTCGTCTACCCAGAGACGATCGAGCTGGCCGTGACGGAGCCGCCGATTCCGGAGGACCCCGATTCGTACGTGGAAGGTGGGCTCCCGGGAATGGCGGCGTACGTCGCGTCAGGGCGGGCGGAAGGCGATGTGATCTACGCCAACTACGGCCGGATCGGGGACTATCGGCACCTGGACGACTTGGGGGTCTCACTCGAAGGCAAGATCGTGCTCGTGCGCTACGGAGGCACTCCGGGCCAGATGCGCGGCATGAAGGTGCGCGAGGCGGCGAAGCGAGGGGCGGTGGGGGTTGTGATCTACTCCGACCCGGAAGACGACGGCTACGTGCGGGGCGACATCTACCCGGAAGGCCGTTGGCGTCCCTGGGAGGGCATTCAACGAGGGAGCTTCCTCGACGTGCCGATCTACCCGGGGGACCCACTGACGCCCTTCGAGCCTTCGATCCCAGGCGTCGAGCGCATCGCGTTTGAAGATGCGGAGAACGTTCAGAAGATCCCGGTCCAGCCGATCTCGTATGGGGAAGCCCTCAAGATCCTCGAACACGTCGGCGGCGACCTCGTGCCCGCGGAGTGGCAGGGCGGTTTGCCCCTAGCGTACCACATGGGACCCGGGCCGGCGCGCATCGAGATCGATGTCGAATACGACTATCAGGAACGGCCGGTGTGGAACGTCTTTGGGAAGGTGGTCGGCTCCGTTGAGCCCGAGAAGTTCGTGCTTGCGGGTGGGCATCGGGACTCTTGGGTCTTGGGTGCGCGCGACCCGACGAGCGGTGCGGTGTCGCTGTTGGAGACGGCGCGCGGTGTGGCCGCAGCCGTGGCGGAGGGCTTCCAGCCACGCCGAAGCATCGTGTTCGGAAGTTGGGGCGGTGAGGACTTCTTCCTACTCGGATCCACGGAGTGGGGGGAGCAGTTCGCCGACGAGCTGAAGGAGAACATGGTCGTCTACATCAACCGGGAGTCTTACACCTCCGGGGATTGGAGTGCTGCCGGGAACCATTCCCTCGAGCGCTTCATGATCGAGACGTCGAAGGACGCGCCCCACCCAGAGGCAGCGACGCTCTTTGATGCCTGGCAGGGTCAGCAACCGGGTGAAGCCTTGCGGCTCGGTGCGTTGGGGTCCGGGTCGGACTATACGGTCTTCCTTGACCATCTTGGTGTGCCGTCGCTCAACGTTGGATACGGAAGCGCCAACGGCATCTACCACTCGCTTTACGACACGTACTACTACTACCAGCGCTTCGGTGACCCCGGATACAAGTACGGAGTGGCTCAGGCGGATATGGTGGGCCGAATGGTTATGCGACTGGCGAACGCGGACATACTACCCTTCGATTTCACCAGTGCGTCGGGTGTAATCGCCGGATATGTGGACGAGCTCGTGGCGATGGATGAGGGCGGGCTCCTCCGCGACGAGCTCAGAGAGATCGGTGCGGCCAATGCGGCGATGCGTGTGGCCGCCACCGAGACCAACGGTGTCCTGGCCCGCTTGCTAGGCGGCGCCGCCGCGTCTGCCGAGCAGAACCGGAGTGCGGTGGACCAGGTCAATGCACTCATCATGCGCGCCGAGCGCGACATGATCGACGAACGCGGTCTTTGGCGCCGACCCTGGTATCGCAACTTGATCTATGCCCCGGGCTACTATGAAGGGTATGCAGCCAAGACCCTTCCCGGCGTGCGCGAGCCGATGGAAGACGGGGCGTGGGAGGTTGCGCGGACCCAGGCCGGCATGCTGGTCGAGGCGCTCGAGCGAGTCACGTTGGCGCTGACAGAGGCTGGAACGGTCGCCCGCGCTGCGACGACGAGGGTGATTAGTTGAGGTCCCTGCGCGGCGCCCTTGGGGTCGCCATTCTGCTCTTCTCGGCCGTGCGGCCTGCGGGCGCCCAGCAGCTCGCCTTGGTTGGCGGCATGCTGCTCGACGGCTACGAGGCGCCGGCCATCCACAACGCCACTGTGCTCATCGAGGGCGATCGCATCGTCGCGGTAGGCCGGTCGGATCAGGTGGAGATTCCGGCTGGCACACGCGTGATCGACACGCGCGGCATGACGATGATGCCCGGACTGATCGACCTTCATGTCCACACGATGTTTCTCGGCCACGGGGAGTACTCGGACTACTTCCCGTTCTTCACGCCGGAGAAGGAGAAGATGCTCGCGATCGCGGCTGAGCAGCTTCTCATGGCTGGAGTTACCACTGCGGTAGACCTCGGTGCGCCACTGGAGATCGTCGGCGTGCGGGATCGAATAAATGAAGGAGAACTCCCAGGCCCTCGACTGCTCGTGAGCGGCCCTTGGATTGCCGGTCGCGCGTGGGGCGGCTTCCCGGATTACTTCCAACACGTCGTGACGAATCCGGAAGATGCGGCCCGAGTCACACACGAGTTGGCGGACGCCGGTGTCGATGTCATCAAGACGTGGGCTGCGATGTCCGAAGAATCGATGCGCGCTGTCGTGGAGGCCGCTCACTCGAGAGGGCTTCAGGTGCATAGTCACCTCTATGCGCCTGAGGCTATCCGGGCGGCACTGCGCGCTGGTGTCGACGTCATCCAACACGCGGGCTCCGCGGGGAATGCGCCTTACCCGGAAGATCTAGTAATGGAGATCGCCCATAGCGGCACCCCCGTCGTGCAGACCATCGCACACCGGCCCTGGGTCTTTCAGGCGACCATCGATTTCCCCGAGCGACTGCAGGACATCCGGCTGCGGGAGACGCTACCGCCCTCGTTGTACGAGGAGTTTCAGCGGTCCTTCGAGGATTTCCACCGGCTGTCCTATTTCCGCACGACGGCCCAGCAAACTCGAAAGAGCGAAGTGGCGGCCCGCCAATTCATCGACGCGAACGCCGTCATGGGGATGGGCACGGACTCCGGAAGTCCGCTCAACTTCCATACCGAATCTGCCTGGCGGGAAATCTCGGCGCTCGTCGACAGTGGCATGACTCCGCTGCAGGCCATTTCGGTGGCGACCAAGACCGGTGCTGAGATCATCCGCCGCGGCAACGACTTGGGCACGATCGAACCTGGAAAGCTTGCGGACATCCTCGTCGTGAGGGGGAATCCGCTCTTCGACATCAACGTGCTCGGGTATGTGGAGCACGTAGTGAAGGGCGGAACGGTGTATCGGTAGTGCTGGCTCGTGTGAGAATGACATCACCCGGAGGAGAATGATGAGGCGATCCATCGAATTGGGAGCCGTCGTGGCCGTGGTCCTAGCCGCGTGTAGTGCGCCACCGGAATCGCAGAGCGCCGGCGAGGCATCGGTCGACGACGAAGTCGTCCAGACGGCGTACCATGACTTCCGCCTGGTCGAGGTCGTGAACGGGCTCGTGAACCCGTTCAAGATCACCTTCACCCCGGAGGGCGACCTGCTCGTCACCGAGCGGCCCGGACGCCTCAGGATTGTACGGGACGGAGTGCTGTTGCCGGAGCCGGTCCAGGGCCTACCCGACATCCTAGCGCTGGGGCAGGGTGCGATGTCGATGAATGGGCTCGAACAAGCAGGCATGCGGGATGTCGTGCTTCACCCCGACTTTGCGTCGAATCGGCTCCTCTACCTCAGCTACACGAAGCCGGGCGCGGATTCTCTGGGAAGCCTCGCCGTCGTGCGCGGACGCTTCGAGAACGATCGCCTCTCTGAGGTCGAAGAGGTCTTTCACGCTTCCGCGGACGGAAACGGGAGTGAGCGCAGTTCTATGTGGGGCGGACGACTCGCCTTCGACGGTAACGGCTACCTCTTCATCACGTTGGGCGATCGGCAGTGGCCTTCCTATGGGGACCTCAGCGCTCATCCGGCGCAGAATTTGTCGAACCACAACGGCTCGACCGTACGGGTGCACGACGACGGGCGAGTCCCGGCAGACAATCCCTTCGTAGACCGCCCCGGAGCACTTCCGGAGATTTGGACGATCGGCCATCGGAACGCACAGGGCTTAGTTGTTCATCCTGAGACGGGCGATGTCTGGCTGAACGAACACGGCCCCCAGGGCGGAGACGAGCTGAACCTCATTCGGCCCGGGCTGAACTACGGTTGGCCCGTAGTGGGTTACGGGGTCAACTACACCTCGGGCGCCGCCATTCACCAGGGCACGCTCATGAAGGGGATGGAGCCACCCACGCACGTGTGGGTCCCATCCATCGGGGTCAGCGGTATGCTCGTCTACACCGGTGAGATGTTTCCGCAGTGGAAAGGGGACATGCTCGCGGGGGGATTAAGTGGCCAGCGGCTGGTCAGGATGCGCCTCGACGGGCAAGAGGTCTCGCGCGAAGAGGTCCTGCTTCAGGACATCGGTAGGATTCGAGATGTGGCTCAGGGCCCGGACGGCGCCATTTATCTCGCACTGGACGGCGGCGAGCGTTGGGTAGACGGTCCGCCCACAGCGATTCTCCGGATGGAGCCGGCTGGGCGACGGTAGCGCTGCCGGCAGCCTATCGACCAATCGCGGCCGACGTGTGATTTTAGCGCGCCGGCCGTTTTTGTGTCCCGACTACATAGCCAGGGTGGATATCCTGATTCGTCTGTGCTTTTTTCGTCTCCAGTGTTCGCGCCTCGCGAGTGCCGCGCTGCCCACCCTGTTAGCTGCGGGTCTGTGTGCATCTCCCGTTTCAGCTCAATCAATCCCGTCCGAGCTCGAGTCCCTTCCTCGTCCTGAAATCACCGCGAAGCGCATCTCCGGGATCCAGATTGACGGCCGCCTCGATGAAGCGGACTGGGCCACACTCACTCCGATCACGGACTTCGTACAAGCGCAGCCGAACGACGGTGCCCCGGGCACGGAGAACACCGAGGTCTTCTTCGGATACGATGACGAAAAGTTGTACATCGGGGCGAACATGTACGACTCGGACCCGTCCGCGATGATCACGAAGAGCCTGGAGCGAGACGCCCCGGGCATCCTCTTTGAAGAGATGGACGCGCTCGGCCTCGCCTTCGACACGTTCCTGGATCGACGGAACTCGTTCCTGTTCTTCGTGAACCCGATGGGCGGCCTGAAGGACGGGCAGGGCTTCGACGACGGACGATCGCGCGACTACGGGTGGAACGGTGTCGTCGATGTGCGAACCACGCAGCACGAGCGCGGCTGGACGATGGAGATGTCCATTACGTGGCGTTCGCTGCGCTTCGATCCGAGCATCGAGAATCAGTCGTGGGGGCTGAACATCTTGAGGCGGGTGCGTCGCAAGAACGAGGTGACGTACTGGGCGCCGCTGGACCGCCGAAATCGGATCTTCCTGATGTCGAGTGCTGGGACCCTGAAGGGATTGGGACGTCTGCCTGCGGGCAACAACCTGACCGTAAAGCCGTTCGCGCTGACTGCGAGTGGGAGTGGCGCCACGCTCGCGGAGGACCTGCGCGGTGCAGAAGCCGATGCCGGGCTCGACCTGAAGTACGGCATTACGCCGAACCTCACGCTCGACCTCACGTACCGGACCGACTTCTCACAGGTCGAAGCCGACGCGGAGCAGGTGAACCTGACGCGCTTCCCGCTCTTCTTCCCGGAGCAGCGAGAGTTCTTCTTGGAGAATTCTGGAACGTTCTCCTTCGGCGACGTGAGCCGAGTGCCTGGTGTGCCGCGTTCCAATACGTCGTTTCGGGACTTTACGCTCTTCCATTCTCGCCAGATCGGACTTCGTGGAGGCACACCGGTGCCGCTCACGGGCGGTGCACGTCTCACGGGGAGAATCGGCGAGATGGAGGTCGGTCTTCTCAACATCCAGAGTGAGATGTTCGATGGCGAAGCGGCTGAGAACTTCAGCGTCGTAAGGCTCCGACGGAGTGTCTTCGGTCGTTCAGACGTCGGTGTGATTTTCACGAACCGGCAGGACACGGGCGTCGGTGGGGCGGGTGGCTCCAATCGGACGGTCGGGTTCGATACGAACCTGCGTCTCCTGGGCAACTTGTTCGTGAACGCGTATGGGGCGGCGTCTCGGGATGGCTCGGTGGACGATGAGGCGGCCCGCCTGGCAGTCGGCTGGCGGGACCGGTTCTGGAACGTGGCCGCGTCCGTTCGACGCATCGGGGACGACTTCGCGCCCGGCATGGGATTCGTGCGTCGAAAGGGGATCCGTGAAGGATACGCGACCGTAGGCGTCCACAAGCGCCTCGCGGATTCACGTCTCTTGGAGTTCAATCCCTACGTCCAAACCACCTTCACGACCAACCTGTTCGCCGAGCTCGAGTCGCGGGAGCAACGGGCGGGGCTCGGCCTCAGTTTTGACGATCGCTCGTCGGTCAACTTCACTTATACGGATCGATTCGAGCGCATCACGACGCCGTTCACGATCTCCGGCACGGCCGTGCCGGTAGGCGACTACGACTTCACAGAGGGCTCTGTGCGTTACTCGTCGAGCCGCGGAAAGGAGTTGTCCGGATCTCTGTCCGTGTCGGGTGGCGGATACTTTGGCGGAGACCGAGTCAGCTTCAGTGGGTCCGCACGCTGGCAGCCGGGGCCAGGTGTGACCGCGGAAGTGGTAGTAGCTCGCAACAACCTGACGCTGGGTGGCAACGAATTCTCGGTTGATGTCTACGCAGGTCGATTGAAATACGCGGTCTCGACCACGCTGAGCTTCGCTGCGTTCGTCCAGCTCAACGCAGAGACGGACGAGATGGTCACCAACCTGCGCGCGAATCTGATCCATGCTCCGCTCAGCGATCTGTTTCTGCTCTACACGGAGCGGCGGGGCATGAACGGAGGTGGGGTGCTCGAGCGCTTCGTGACACTAAAAGTGACGCGCCTGCTGATCTTTTGATGCGCGAAGGCTCCGAGCGGTCCTCCGCTCGGGGCCTTCGTGTTCGTCGCTGCGAGGCGCCTGCTCCGGCGATTCTCCTCAGTGAGCTACGGAACGTTCTCGTGGGGTCCGTGCGGGGAGGCTTGCTCGACGCGGATGATGCGCTCGGTATGCTGGATGATGCCGGACGGATTCTGGCGGACCGGGTGGCGGCTGTGGACGGAGCTGCGGTCTTTCGGTCCGCGCTCGACCTGGGGCTCAGCGCCTACGATGCAGAGTTCGTGGTGCTGGCGCGGGCCCTCGGTACGCCGCTGGTCACCGAGGACCACCAGATATTGGAAGCCGCCCCCGGGGTCGCGGTACCGCTCGCCTAGGTAGCAGCCCCTCCGGCCCGAGCGCACTCCGCTTGCACCGCGGTTCGAGGAGAATCATTCTTGCGCCCCCGACTAGGAGGCCCTTTGAAGCGATCACGAAGAGCGACTGCAATCGCGCTCACGGTTACGGCGCTTGCCGCGCTGGCCGCACCCGTCTACGCACAGGAGAGCCTCGAACAGCGAGTCGAGCGCATCCTGTCTCGTGTCCCGCTTATCGACGGGCATAACGACCTCCCCGGCAAGATTCGGGACATCAAGACCGCAGATGGGGATGTCGGTCTTTATGATCTGAGGCAGAGGACCGAGGGGGATACCGACCTCCCGCGGTTACGGACGGGGATGGTCGGCGCGCAGTTTTGGTCCGTGCACGTCGACGTCGCAGACCCGGCACCAGCAAAACAGCAGCTCGAGCAGATCGATATCGCGCATCGGATTATCGAGGCGTATCCGGACGAGCTCGAGTTCGCGGGCAGCGCGTCGGACATCCGGCGCGTTTTCGGGGAGGGAAAGATCGCGTCGATGCTCGGGATCGAAGGCGGGCATGTCATTGAGAACTCTCTCGGTGCTCTGCGTGCGTTCTACCGAGCCGGCGTCCGTTATATGGGACTGACCCACTTCTCGAACACCGACTGGGCGGATTCTGGCACCGACGATGTCGTGCAGAACGGACTCTCCCCGTTCGGCGAGGAGGTGGTTCGAGAGATGAACCGACTGGGTATGCTCGTGGATCTGGCGCATACGTCGGCCGCGACAATGAGCGACGCGCTCAACGTCGCCGAAGCGCCCGTCATCTTCTCGCACGCAGGTGCGATGGCGCTCGCCGATCACCCCCGCAATGTCCCGGACTCGATCCTGGAACGGATGCCGGGCAACGGCGGCGTCGTGATGCAGGTCTTCTTCCCGCCGTACCTCGACGTCCAGGACTCCATTGCTTCCATCTCGGATGTGGCTGACCACATCGAGCACATCAGGGACGTCGCGGGGATCAACCACGTCGGCCTAGGCTCCGACTTCGACGGGATTCCGTCCTACGTCGACGGCCTCGAAGACGTCTCCACCTTCCCGGCGCTCTTCATGGAATTGGCGCGCCGCGGATGGTCCGACGAGGACCTCGGGAAACTCGCGGGAGAGAACCTGCTCCGCGTGCTACGGCAGAGTGAAGCGACGGCAATGCGGCTCCGCCGGGAGCGCTCGCCGTCTACGAGGACGATCGAGGAGATGGATCGGGGGCGGCAGCCCCTCCGGAGCCCGCCGTGACACCCACCCGCAGAGAGTTCCTGAGAAACACCGGAGCCGCCGGCCTCGCGCTGACCGTACCCGGCTGGATCACCGCGTGCGCCCCCGGCAGGCGTCCGACGAACATCGTGCTGATCTTCACAGACGATCAGGGCTACGCGGACCTCGGGGTGTACGGCGCTGAAGGCTTCCAAACGCCGCATGTGGACCGCCTAGCCTCCGAAGGCATGCGCTTCACGGACTTCTACGCGTCGGAGGGTGTGTGTTCGGCGTCGCGGGCGTCGCTCCTGACCGGATGCTACGCGCCGCGGGTGTCGATTTTTGGGGCGTTGAGCCCAGGGTCCCAAGTGGGGCTGCACGAAGACGAGGTGACCCTTGCGGAGCTCCTCAAGCCGCTTGGCTACGCCACCGCGGCGGTCGGGAAGTGGCACTTAGGGCACGGACCCGAGTTTCTGCCGCTGCGCCAAGGCTTTGACGAGTACCTCGGCCTTCCGTACTCAAACGACATGTGGCCGGTCGACTACGACGGTGTGCCCGTGGGGGAGGGCAACAAGAGCCAGTATCCACCGCTGCCCCTCATCGACGGATCCGAGGTTGTGGAGACTATCGACGAACTCGCGGACCAGGACCAACTGACGACGCGCTACACGGAACGTGCCGTGAGCTTCATCGACCGCGCTTCCGATGGCCCGTTCTTCCTCTACCTCGCCCATTCGATGCCCCACGTGCCGCTCGGTGTGTCGGACAAGTTCCGAGGCACGAGTGAGCAGGGCATGTACGGGGACGTGATCCAGGAGATCGACTGGTCTGTGGGTCAGGTGCTGGAGGCGCTCGACCGGAACGGCGTCGCCGAGGATACCCTCGTGATCTACACGAGCGACAATGGCCCGTGGCTCAACTACGGGAACCACGCGGGATCCGTGGGGCCGCTGCGGGAAGGCAAGGGCACGGCGTTAGAAGGCGGACCGCGCGTGCCGGCCATCATGCGTTGGCCCGGCTACATCGCGCCTGACTCGGTTTGTACGAAGATGGCCTCGACAATCGACGTCCTGCCGACGGTGGCGGCCATCACTGGCGCTGCGCTCCCCGAGCATCCGATCGACGGCGTGGACATCCTACCGCTACTGAAGGGCGATCCGTCGGCACACCCGCGCACCGAGTTCTGGTTCTTCTATACGGGCGAACTCCGGGCTGTACGCGAAGGCCGCTTCAAGCGTGTCTTCGAACACCGGACGCGATCCTACTCGGGCGTGGAGCCAGGGATGGACGGACACCCCGGCCCGTATGCCTTCCCGACTGTGCCGGCCGCGCTCTACGACCTCGACGCCGACATCGGCGAGTCGGTCGACGTTTCGGGTGAGCATCCGGACGTTGTAGCTCGCCTCGACGCGATGGGCGAGCGGGCCCGCGCGGCCTTGGGCGATCGGCTCACGCAGCAAACCGGGACCGAGGTTCGCCCCCCGGGCAGGCGCTCTCTCGGCAGGCCGGACACTATCGAGCATCTGGGTGTCGGGGCGACGGTGATGAGCGCGACGGACTCGGACCCGCGCTATGCAGGCGCGGGCTCAGGGGCCTTGGTGGACGGCCGGGCAGGCTCCGGCGACTTCCGTGACGGACGCTGGCTCGCCTTCGACGGTGTCGATCTCGCCGTCGCGCTCGATCTGGGAGAAGCGCGCTCCGTTTCGCGGGTGGGTGTGGACTGCCTGCAGGTTCAGTCCGCGTGGATTCTGCTGCCCAGAAGCCTCTCCGTGAGCGTTTCGGCAGACGGCGAAGACTGGCGGTCACTCCCCACGCTCACCGTGACGCCGGAGCCGGACACGACGGTGGAGGCGCGGCTTCTGTCCGTCGACGTCGGCGGCGGACCCGTGCGGTACATACGGGTGGTGGCCGCCAACCGGGCCATCCTGCCCGATTGGCATGTCGGTGCGGGCGATACCGGTTGGATCTTCGTGGACGAGATCGTGGTGGAGGGGGCTTAAGGCTCCGTGCTGACTCCCGCCGGAATCGATTCACCTCCCCCTTGATCGCCTCCCTTTTAGGGATCGAGGGTGGGCATGTGAGTTGAGAACTCGCTTGGGGCTCTGCGCGCGTTTTACCGGGCCGGCGTCCGGTATATGGGACTGACCCACTTCTCGAACACTGACTGGGCCGATTCCGGCACCGACGACCGCGATCCGTCACGGACAACCAACTCCTGGATCTCACCTGGCGGCGGAATCTCGATCGAGGCGGGCGGCATGTCCTGTGCTTCCAGAGCCGAGGAAAGCGGAAGCGCGAAGGCAAAACAGGCAATCACAACGGACAATCGTCGCATGAATCGTCCCTGGGGGTGGGGGCTCATCACATCCTAGTCATCGGAATATCGTTGGAATCCCTAGGTAGAAACGACCCCATGATGTCGTAGACGGCCCAGTATCAACGCCACCTGTGCCCTTGGGCCGATTGACTCGCCATAGTCACGGAAACAACGGTGGTGGCACCCTCCCTCGTGTGGCTTGTTCGAACGCATAGGCGAGCTCGATCAGGCGGGGCTCGCTACAAGCCGCGCCGTTGAAGCCCACGCCGAAGGGTGCTGGGTTAGGGTCGAATCCTTCGGGAAACGACGAATCGCCCGCTCTCGACACAAACCCGAACGGCACCACAATGATCGGAGTTCCGGCCCGAGCGGCGAGTCCGGCGCCCATGCTGGAGGGTGTGAGGATCGCATCGAGGTTGTGCTCTTCAAGAACGGCATCGATTCCGCGGGTGCGACTGAGGAGCACATCCTTGGCCATATCGACCTCGTTGCGGGCGCGATCACCTTCTAGGTCCATCTCGTCCGAGATGTCGAAGCGCGACTGCTCGTACTTCATCGAGCCGGCCTCGCGGTGGGCCAGATTCCACTCGCGCAGTTCCGTGAGCGTTTTCACCGGCGCGGAATCCCCTAGGCCCTCCAGCCAGTCGTTGAAGTCGCGCTTCATCCCGTACTTAAAGTTGATGGTACACTCCTGATCCGCCCCTTTGGCCTGCTCGCCTCCAACGCAAATATCCCAGACGGCAAAGTTGTTCTGAGGATCGGGATCGACGAAGCTGGGCACGTCAGCGGGATCAACAATGACGGCACCCGCAGCCTCCAACGCAGCGATGGCCTGAGCCATGAGTGCGGCGCCATCCGCATTCAGGCCGCCCATCGACCGACCGGCTACAGTGATCGCATCGTAGTAATACGCGCGCGGAACACCGATGCGGGCGCCGAGCAGTCCGTCCGCAACAAGGTGCGGAGTGTAGTCGCGACCGGGCGGAGGTGCGCACACACCGGTGGCCGGATCGTTGGGATCTGCTTCAGCACTCTCCAGTGCGCCCAGCATCACGGCCGCATCGGCCACGGAGCGCGTCATGGGCCCCGCCATGTCGTGGTCGAGCGTAACCGGCGCGATTCCCCACCGGCTGAGTCGACCCAATGTGGGCCGAATGCCAACCAGCATGGTGGCGTTTGCGGGGCTGATGATTGATCCGCCAGTGTCCGTGCCGACGTTGCCCTGCCAAAAACTCGCTGCGGTCCCGATTCCCGAACTCGATCCGCCCGTATTCAGCACCGGACGACCGTCGAAGCGACCCGGTCGTGGATCCCGCCTTGGGTCGTAGGGGTTGAAGCCGAAGCCTGTGAGTGCGTTGTAGTTGCCGGGCATTTGGTTGGGCGAACCCGCCATGAAGTTGGCGAATTCGGTCAGGCCGGCCTTTGCGATGATGATGGCGCCGGCGTCGCGCAAATTGCGGGTGACGGTGGCTTCAAAGGGCGGCACATAGTCCGCAAACGCCAGCGCACCTCCTGTTGTGGGGAGGTGGGTAGTCTGGATGTTGTCCTTAAGGGCAACGGGAATTCCGTGGAGTGGCCCCCGCACCCTACCCGCGGCCCGCTCGGCATCCAATGCCTCGGCCTCCGCGATTGCGTTCGGGTTCACGAACACGGCAGCGTTCAGCCTGTCCTCGTACACAGCGATCCGGGTGAGGTAGTGCACCACCAACTCACGCGAGGTCAACGCTCCCGACGCCATCAATCCCTGAAGCTCCGGAATGGAGGATTCCGTGACCGTGAAGTCAGACGGCGGCGCGGGCTCTACCGCACACGCGGCGATGGACCCCAGGGAAACCCACATGAGGGCGAGATGGGCGATGCGTGTCATAGATAGCTCCAAGACAGCGATGACGACCCGGACCGAGGCGGTCGGGGAGAGAATGATGAAGGCCAACACGTGCGACCAGCAAGCCCGAGGGCACGCGTGACATCTTCAGTTGGCTTGACAGAACGGTGGCTGCTAAAGGTGAGCGCGGAGAAGCGGAATCACTCCACCCGCTCGAGAGTGGCTGCCCTTGCGGCGCGAGCCCGGCTCAGGGCAGTGTAGCTCTTCCTTAGAGCATTCGGTGACGCGCGTGGTCAGGTCGCCTTTGCCCAATTTGTACCTGTGCGCAAAGTCCGCGCGGTCTCGGAGTCATCTCTAATGTCTGCCATCGCAATGATGTTGCTCCTGTCGGTCCAGCAACTCGCGGAACCCTTCGAAACTCCGTGGAACCGGGCCATACCCACAGTCGTGGAGCAGCCCGCGGACGCCCGCCTTTCGGTTC
>Ga0209558_1000367_pt1 | contig 41884 bp, 38 predicted proteins | sample SaaInlV_150m_DNA_3_FD_184674 | JGI IMG/M metagenome (GOLD analysis project Ga0209558, IMG submission 184674) | Marine microbial communities from expanding oxygen minimum zones in the Saanich Inlet - Saanich Inlet SI074_LV_120m_DNA (SPAdes) (version 2) | ecosystem: Environmental > Aquatic >...
CCGCCGCCCCGGGAGGTGTCCAATTCTTCCGGACGCCGGGGGCGGTAAAGGAAATCGTTGAAGTTCCAGGTATTGATCATGGAAAGCGCGCCCAATTCGCCGCTGGCAATAATCTCCGCCATATATTCGATGTTGGGATCGAACGAATGGGTGGGGCCGATGACCAATTGAACACCGGCCCGCTCCACCGCATCGATGATGGCGTCGCAGTCGGCGAGGCTGAGGGCCATCGGCTTTTCCAAGATAATGTGCTTACCATGCTCGGCCGCCATGATTGCGTGTTCGGCGTGGAACTGGTGCTGGGTCGCCACATAGATGGCTTCCACCCGGTTGCTCTGGCAAAGCTCGGCCACATCGGTGTAGGTTTCCGCATCATAATCGCCGGCGAAGTTGGCCAGCAGGGTTTCATGGTGGTCCGCCGCGGCGGTCACCTCGGCGCCGTCCCAGCCCTGCAACCCGCGCAGCATGATGGTGCCGGCCAGGCCAAGTCCGGCGATACCGAGGCGTAAAGGTGGGGTTGGTTCGGTCAAGGCAGCGCCTATTCGGCGGCCATGGCCGGGGTTACCGTGCCCAGGCATTCGGCCCCGTGAATTTCGAGCAATTCCTCGAACGTCTCGATCTCTGTCACGGCGGATATGGCGCGCACATTATAAAGGCTGCCATCGTCCGCCGCTTTCGGCCGGATGCCTTTATCGGCCAGATCCATGGCCATTTTGATGATTATTTTGCGAAAGGTGATCACCGGCACGTCGGCGGTCATCAGGTATTCGCGAGAACGGTCGGCGATTTTGCCGGGGCCGATGCCGGGAATGCTGCGCATGTTTTCCTGAATGGCCCGGTCCTGATTGGTCAGGCCGAAGATGCCGCTATAGGTGCCGTCCGTCTGAACATCCCGGTCGATCAGATAATCATTGCCGCGCACATTTTTGGAAATGAACGTATCGATCACATAGCCGTCGTCCAATTCGGTGGCGACGTAATCGCGGAGCGGCGGGAAGCTTCGCCCGGTCTCCAATATATCGGCCTGTTCCTGAGTGATCGGCGCATCAGCGTTGTAGACATAGGAAAAGGCCATGACGTTGTAATCGTCCACCGGCACCCAGCAGCGGCCCGACCGGGGAAACACATCGTTGGCGATCTGATTGAAGATGGGCAGCATGCATTGGGTCATGCGCCAATAATAAAGGTTCTCGCCGGCCCGGCGCCGGGCGCCATAGACGAAGCCGTAATCGGTTTCTTTCAACGTCAGTTCCGGCGCGTCGTCCCAGATGCCGGGCGGCGCGATGGAGGTGCCGACCGCCGAGCCGCGCAGGGAATTGTCCATGGAGCGGTGCAGAAAGGATATGTGCGATGAATCGATCTCGCCCTCGAAGCCCTGTGCCCAGTTGGTGCGCTGTAGCCAGCGGGTGACGTGGCTTTTTTCGGCGTCCACATGCGCCCATTCCAGATGCGGAAAATCGGCGATGTTGTTTTCATCGCCCATGAATATCCAGACCAGATTGCCGATCTCGCGCACAGGATAGGAGCGGATTTTTACCCGGTGCTTGTGGTCTTCGCCGTCCGGCTCGTTGCCAAGCTCCATGCAGGCGCCGTCCGTATCGAACTTCCAGCCGTGATAAACGCAAGTCAGCCCGCATTCTTCATTGCGGCCATAAAACATGGGCGCCAGTTTGTGCGGGCAGTAGGCATCCAGAATGCCCACCTTGCCGTCCGAATCCCGGAAAGCCACCATGTCTTCGCCCAGGAGGCGCAGGCGGCGTGGGCTGCCATCGGCTTCGATCTCGGACGACAATATTGCCGGCAGCCAAAAGCAGCGGAACAATTCGCCCATGGGCGTGCCGGCGCCGACGCGGCAGAGGACTTCGTTTTCTTCCGGTGACAACATGACAAGTCTCTCCCTCTATTTTCTGCGATATTAATCCTATCGGACGGTCTTGCCAATTGCCGTTCGCCACGGGAGATTATCCTGATATCATGACGCTCGGAGGAAGATGTGGACACGCAATTGAACGATACATCGAACGATCCCGGGGATTTTGCGGCGCTGGTGGATGACCGGCCCGAAGACGGCGTATTCCAGGTCAGCCGGCGCGTCTATAATGATCCCGCCATATTGGAAGCCGAATATAAAAATATCTTCGAAGCCAACTGGGTGTTCCTCGCCCCCGAAGGCTTATTGAAGGAGCCCGGCGATTATGTGGCCACGCACATTGGCCGCCAGCCGGTGTTCGTAATCCGCCAAAAGGACGGCGGCATCGGCGGCTTTATCAATGCGTGCTCGCACCGGGGCGCCATGCTCACCGCCTGCCGCGCCGGCACCATGACCGAGATTGCCTGCCCCTATCACGGCTGGCGCTTCAATACGGACGGCCAATGCACCGGCATAAGGGCGCGCCGGGCGGGCTGGCCGGAAGACGATTTCGATCAAAGCCGCTTTGATTTGAAGCCATTGCCCCGGCTGGAGAGCTATCGCGGCCTGATTTTCGCCAGCTTAGGTGCGGACGTGGCGCCATTGAATGAGCATCTCGGCCCTATCACTGCGTTTCTCGATCTCTTTTGCGCGCCGGCGCCGCATGAATTGGAAGTGGTCGCCGGCGCGTCCATCCACACGGTCAACTGTAATTGGAAGGTGCTGCACGACAACGGCCCCGATCCCTATCACGCCGCCACCGTGCACGGAAACTTCGCCGCGACAATCGTCCACCGGGACGAGATCAGCGGCAATACCGGGCTTAAAAAAACCGAGACCGGGCGGCTGGCGGGGCGCGTGGCGGCGGGCATGTATGCGCCTGGCAACGGCCACACGGCGTTCTGGGCCGACAAGGAAACGCCGGAAGTGTATCCGGTGTGGGCGATGAAGGAACAAATTCAAAAATCCCTGCCGGCGGGCAAGGCGAAGTGGGCGCTGGAGCGGTCCCGCCACGTAACCGTGTTTCCCAATCTTTTGGTGAACGAGCTGGCCAGCACCTATATCCGCACCTACCGGCCACTGGCCATCGACCGTACAGAGATATCTTCGTGGTGTCTGGCTCCGGTGGGTGAGGCCGCCGATCTGCGCGCCGCGCGGCTCCGAAAATTCGAAGATTTTTTCATGCCCACCGGCATGTCGACCCCCGACGACGTGGCCATATTCGAAATGGCCAACCAGGGCAATATGGCCGCCGCCGGGCACCCCAACGATATGAGCCGAGGCATGGCTGCGGCGACAACTGGGCCGGACGGCCCGGCCCTGGAGCTTGGCATTGATCCCGAAATGTCCTCGGACCAGTTCACCCACGAGATCACCTTGCAGGGCGTCTACCGGCAATGGGTGAAAATGATGGCCGGCGGGAATGGCTGACGTGGCTTTGAGCGCCGAGGTGGCGCAATTTCTTTATGGTGAGGTCTTGTTGCTCGATGAGCGGCGCTGGGACGAATGGCTGGCGCTCTATGCCGAGGACGCGGTGTTTTGGGTGCCGTCCTACACCATGCAGGGCGAGCCGGTTACCGATCCAGAGCTGTCCATCAATTTGATTTATATTACGTCGCGGGCCGGCCTCGAAGACCGCATCTATCGTATCCGCACTGGCACCTCGGAAGCCTCGGTCCAGATGCCGCGCATTTGCCATCAGATCAGTAACGTAACCGCCGAAGCGGGCGAGGGTGGTCTGATCACCGTCGGCGCTAATTTCATGGTTGCCAGCTGGAGCCATCGACGCGGCCAGGAATTTCGCAGCGGTCGTTATGAATACCAGCTTGCGCGGAGCGAAAAAGGCTTTCTGATCCGCCACAAGAAAGTTCTGCCCATCGAAGAAATCACAGACGGCTGGTTTGACGTGGTGACCATTTAAGGGTTGGCCTTGGCAAAGGGATTGCAACTGAAGAGTTTAAACCCAATTTGTCGTAAGAGCCGCCGCTCGGATATCTAGAATATATTGTAGAGAAGCCGAATTTTAACCTATCCCGGCATAGGATGTGGAATGACCGAGGAAACAACCGCCGACAGTAGCCAGATTGTGCGAGGCCGCGTCCTTGCCGAGCAAATCAGCAATATCTACAAGCAAGCGCAGGTGGCGGTATATGTCAGCCTTTTCGTTGCCGCCGTTATCGGTGCGGTATTCTGGCCGGTTGCCGATAGGCGTATATTGAGCATCTGGTTGGCCTTGCTCGTGGTAATCGGACTGTGGCGGCTCATTCTAGTTAACGTCTATCTTCGCCGTGAACTCGGCACGGATGATACGCGCATTTGGGAACGCCGCTTTATCGCCGGACAGGCAGTGGTGTGCGCCGTATGGGGCTTGGGACCTGTATTCATATTGCCGAGTACGCCTCCGGCCTACGACTACATATTCTATTGCTTTCTGATCGGATTGGCGGGCGGCGCAACGACGCTCTATAGCGCCCATAGATTAATCGTTCTGATAACGATTATGCTTTTCCTATTGCCCTTGGCCGCCCTCTTTATAGCCGCAGGTGATTTGCCACATCTGGCGCTGGCCCTGGGTGCATTCATTTTTCTTGGCGCCACGATCCGCTCGATGGGCGTTCTCGGTCAATTCTTTACCAATTCGTTCAGCTTGGCTTTCGAATTGGAAGGCGCCAAGGCCAATTTGGATATATTGGTCGGGCAATTGGTCGAGCGCGAAGAAGACCTGAAGGAGCGCGTTGCCAAGCGCACCGAAGATTTGTCCATGGTCAATATCGAATTGCGCCAAATGAAGGAGCAGGCGGAATCCGCCAACCGGGCCAAGACCGAATTCCTGGCAAATATGAGCCACGAATTACGCACCCCATTGAATGCCATTGTCGGATTTTCGGAAAGCACCGACCGGGAAATATTCGGCCCGGTCGAAAACGAAAAATATAAAGAATATAATCACTACATATTGAATTCAGGACTTCATTTGTCGGCGGTGATCGAGGATATCCTTGATATTTCAGCAATCGAACTTGGCGAGTTGGAGCTTCATGAATCCGAATTCGATTTGGGCGAAATCATGTTGAGCGCCTTGGATATATGTCAGCCCGGTGCCATTGCGCGCGATATCGACATCAGCATGGAACGCGATGACACGGCATTCACTATACTTGGGGATGACCGGCGGGTTAAGCAGATCATTGTGAACCTATTGTCCAATGCCACGAAATTTACCGATCACGGCGGCAAGGTGGAGCTGAAAATTGTGCGCGATGAAGGTGGCCAGCTTGGTTTGAGCGTCACCGACAATGGGCCCGGCATTCCGAGCGTTGATCTCAAACGCGTGATGGAGCCGTTTGAGAGGCTCGATCCGGCGCAACACGGCGATTCACAAGGAAGCGGGCTCGGACTGCCTCTTTGCAATCGCCTGATCGAACTGCATGGCGGCTCTCTTGAATTGAAAAGTAAAATCGGCGAGGGAACCGCAGTAACCGCTTGGTTGCCTTCCGAGCGCGTTATTTAGGCCGCCTCTTGATCACGCGCTAGGGTTTTTGAGCAGCCGGTCAACGGGCATTAAATTGGCCGCCTTTAATTATAATCCCTTATTTTTGTTGACTTCGCGGCTAAACCCTTGTTTTTATGCGCTTTGTACCGCCGATTGTGGCGGAATTGAAAACTAGATACGCGGAGACGATGATGGCTCCTCTGCAAAATTGCAGAGCTAAAGTTGCCACCCGCCGGAACTTGGCTTCCGGCGCTGCGTCCTTGCGCGCAAATTTGACCACCACCAGCGGTCTTTGCCTCGGCCTGGCACTGCGACTTAGGCGCCCCTGAACGCACCAGTAATTGGCGCTCGCTGTTCAGGGGATATACGCGCTCCCAGTCGCAAATAAACGAATTATTAGAAAGGCCTAGTCCAATGAGTACGGAAATGGATCAAACGCGTATAACCATCTTCGACACCACCTTGCGCGATGGCGAGCAATCGCCGGGCGCCTCCATGAACTTGAATGAGAAGCTGCACATTGCCGAGCTTCTCGAAGCCATGGGCGTCGATATCATCGAAGCCGGTTTCCCGATCGCTTCCGAAGGCGATTTCGAGGCGGTCAATGAGATCGCCAAGGTGATCAAGGGATCGGTTGTCTGCGGCCTCGCGCGCTCCGGCAGCATGGATATCGAACGCGCCGCCGAAGCCATCAAGCCGGCGGAACGCGCGCGTATCCACACCTTCATATCGACCTCGGAACTGCACATGAAGCACAAGCTGCAGATGGACCCCGAAGACGTCTATCAGGCGGTGATCGACAGCGTCACCTTGGCGCGCAACTTTACCGATGATGTGGAATGGTCTTGCGAGGACGGCTCGCGCACGGAGATGGATTTTATGTGTCGTTGCGTCGAGGCAGCCATTGCCGCCGGCGCCACCACCATCAATATTCCGGACACCGTTGGCTATGCACTGCCTAACGAGTTCGCTGGTATCATCACTGAGCTAAAGGAACGGGTGCCAAATATCGATAAGGCGGTATTGTCGGTGCATTGCCACAACGATCTGGGTCTGGCGGTGGCCAATTCCCTGGCCGCCGTAAATGCCGGCGCCCGCCAGGTGGAATGCACCATCAACGGCCTCGGCGAGCGGGCCGGCAATGCTGCCATGGAAGAAATCATCATGGCGCTCAGAACGCGCCAGGATTCCATGCCCTTTGCCACCAACGTCAAGACCGAGGATATCATCAAGGCGTCCCGCCTGGTGTCCACGGTGACTGGCTTCACGGTGCAGCCCAACAAGGCTATCGTCGGCGCCAACGCCTTCGCCCACGAGGCCGGCATCCACCAGGATGGGGTCCTCAAGAATGCCCTGACCTATGAGATCATGACACCGGAATCAGTCGGGCTTTCGGAATCGAAGCTGGTCCTCGGCAAGCATTCGGGCCGCCACGCTTTCCGCGAAAAATTGAAGGAGCTGGGTTACGATCTCGGCGACAACGCGGTACAGGATGCCTTCAAGCGGTTCAAGGATCTGGCCGATCTGAAAAAAGAAGTGTTCGACGAAGATATCCTCGCCCTGGTGGACGATACCGTGGTGCGCGACAACGACCGCATCAGGCTGGTGTCCCTGGAAATCCTCTGTGGTACAAGGCATCAGCCGCCGAAAGCCGGGCTGGAGCTGGAAATCGATGGCGAGGTCAAGAGCACCGATGCGGTTGGCGATGGCCCAGTGGACGCCGCCTTCAACGCGGTGCAGGCCCTGTTCGCCCACGAAGCGCGTTTGCAGCTCTATCAGGTGCACGCCGTAACCGAGGGCACCGATGCCCAGGCCGAGGTCACCGTGCGCCTGGAAGAGGGCGGCAAGACCGTCAACGGCCAGGGCGCCGACACCGATACCATGGTTGCCTCGGTGCGGGCCTACATCAACGCCCTCAATAAGCTTTTGGTAAAAAGGGAAAAAACCGCCCCATCGGCGCTTTCAGCATGACAATTGGCCGATGGCTGATGTAAAAAGAGCTATTGGTTCGCGCGCCGCCGTGAAACGGGGTGCGCGAACCAGTAAGTTGTCCGGCGCGGAAGCTCTGATCGTGGCTGGATCACCATTTTGGGTAACGACGTCTATACAGGTACAATAACTTTATGTTGTCGCGAATATTTGGGTTCCTGTCCGCCGACATGGCGATCGATCTTGGCACCGCCAACACTCTGGTCTACGTGAAGGGCAAAAACATTGTCCTCAACGAGCCGTCGGTGGTGGCCATCGCCGAGATCAAGGGCAAAAAGCAGGTGCTGGCGGTTGGCGAGGATGCCAAGATGATGCTGGGCCGCACCCCGGGCAATATCCAGGCCATCCGGCCTTTGCGCGACGGCGTCATCGCCGATTTCGAAATCGCCGAGGACATGATCAAATATTTCATCCGCAAGGTGCACAACCGGCGCTCGTTCGCATCACCCCTGGTGGTGATTTGCGTGCCGTCGGGTTCGACCGCCGTCGAGCGGCGCGCCATCCAGGAATCGGCCGAGGCCGCCGGCGCAAGGCGCGTCTATCTGATCGAAGAGCCCATGGCGGCCGCCATCGGCGCCGGGCTGCCGGTGACCGAGCCCACCGGCTCGATGGTTGTCGATATCGGCGGCGGCACCACCGAGGTTGCGGTGCTGAGCCTTGGCGGCATTGTCTATTCGCAAAGCGTGCGCGTCGGCGGCGACAAGATGAACGAGGCGATCATCGCCTATATCCGGCGCAATCATAACCTCTTGGTCGGTGAATCCTCGGCCGAGCGGATCAAAGAAGAGATCGGCTCAGCCTGCCCGCCGGAAGAAGGCGAGGGCCGCACCATGGAAATCAAGGGCCGCGATCTGATGAATGGCGTGCCCAAGGAATTGGTCATCTCGGAGCGGCAGATATCGGAAAGCTTGGCCGAGCCGGTGAGCGCTATCATCGAAGCGGTGAAATCGGCGCTCGAACATACGGCGCCGGAACTGGCTGCCGATATTGTCGACAAGGGTATTGTTCTGACCGGTGGCGGTGCGCTTTTGACCAATATGGATTATGTGCTCCGCTACGCCACCGGATTACCGGTATCGATTGCCGATAATCCGCTAAGTTGCGTGGCCCTCGGCACCGGGCGCGCGCTGGAAGAGATGAAAAAGCTGCGCCACGTTTTGACAACGATGTATTAACATCTATCCATCAGGCTGAAGGCGTCGGGGCCGCAAGCCTCGAGCCTTGCTTGGATGAATTAGACCGGGACCAGACATGGACGACCAGCGTTCCAGTTCCATATTGCGCATCGCGGCGCCGCTTAAGAGCCTTCTCCAGCGTTTCACCTATCTGGGCCTGATCGGTTTGGCCTTTTCGATGATGCTGCTCGGCAAGATCGATGCGGTGCTGGTTGATCGGGTGCGCGCCGAAGTGACCAACGCGGTGGCGCCGATCCTGGGCGCGTTGTCGCGCCCCGCGCAGACGGTTTCAGAAGGCATCGATAATTTCCGCAGCCTCACCAATATCCGCGCCGAGAATTTGGCGCTGCGCGAAGAAAATCTGCGCCTGTTGCAGTGGCAATCGGCGGCGCGCAAATTGTACGCCGATAATTCCGCCTTGCGCGCCTTGCTTAGCGCCAAGCCCGAAGGCGGCGCCAGGTTTGTTACGGCGCGGGTTATCGCCGGCTCCGGCGGTGCCTTCGCCAACACGCTGATCCTCAATGCCGGTGCATCGGACGGCATCAAAAAGGGCCAGGCTGTGCTCACCGATCAAGGTTTTGTCGGGCGCATCGCCCAGGTTTCGAGCCGCTCGTCGCGGGTCATCCTGTTGACCGACTTCAATTCCCGGGTGCCGGTTCTGGTCGAAAGCTCACGCGGACGGGCACTTTTGGTGGGTGGCAATACGCGCCGGCCGCGCCTGATCCATGTGGCGCCGGGCGCCCGCGTTACGCCATCGGACCGGATTGTTACTTCTGGGCATGGCGGCGCCTTCCCGCCGGGATTGCCGATCGGCGTCGTCGCTGCGGTTTCCGATGGCGGCGTCACGGTGCAACTGTTCGCCGATTACGGGCGGCTGGAATATGTCAAAGTTGCGGATTTCGGTCTTAAAGGCCTTGTTGCCAAGGAGCCCTAATTTGCCGGCTTCGCCTCCGCCAGGAACGGATATATGAATACGGCACTATGGCAACGACTTGACCTTTGGGCGCGCAATACGACGCCGTTCGGTATTGCGGTGCTGCTGGTGATCCTCAACGTGGTGCCTACTTCGATCCCCGATTATGCCGCCATCACCCCGACCCTGGCCTTGATTGCCGTCTATCACTGGGCCATTTACCGGCCCAATCTGTTGCCGCTGACGGCGGTGTTTGCGCTGGGTTTGTTGCAGGATATTCTCTCCGGCGCACCGCTCGGGGTCTATGTGCTGGTGTTTCTCACAGCCTACGGCATTGTCCTGTCGCAGCGCCGCTTCTTAGCCGGCAAGTCGTTCATGATCTATTGGCTAGGCTTCGCCATCATCGCCTTTGGCGCCGGCGTCGAAAGCTGGGTGCTGGCGTCGATATGGAATTTCGCCTTATTGGATTTCCGCTCGCTGTTTTTTCAATTCTTGATTTCGCTCGGGCTATTCCCCATTGTGGCCTGGATGTTCATGCGTTGGCAGCAGGCCTTCCTGCCACAGGATTGACATGCACCGCGATAGTGACAGATACCGGATGTTCAGCCGCCGTGCGGCGATATTCCTCGGCGGTCAGGTGGTATTGCTGTCCGGCCTAGGCGCCCGCATGTATTATTTGCAAGTCGTCGAGGCCGAACGCTACCAGACCCTGGCCAACGACAACCGGATCAGTCTGAAACTTTTGGCGCCGCCGCGTGGGCTGATCGTCGACCGGTTCGGGCGCTCACTTGCCGACAACCGGCAAAACTACCGCCTCATTCTGACCCCGGAAAATATCACCGATCTGGATAAAACCCTGGACAGTCTGTCGGCGATCGTCCCGATCGGGCCCAATGAGCGCCTGCGTATTGCCCGCGAGATAAAGCGCCGCCGGCGTTTCAATCCGATTATTATCCGCGAGAATTTGGAATGGAATAAGGTGGCGCGCATCGAAGTCAACGCGCCCGATCTCGCTGGCATCGGCATCGACGTGGGCGAAAGCCGCTACTATCCGGGCGGCGCCGCGACGGCGCCCATATTGGGCTATGTCTCAGGCGTTTCGGAAAAAGAGCGCACCGGCGATCCGCTTCTGGAATTGCCGGGTTTTCGCATCGGCAAGGCAGGCATCGAAAAAACCCAGGATCTGGCCCTGCGCGGCGCCGCCGGCACCAGCCAGGTGGAGGTCAATGCATTCGGCCGCGAAATCCGGGAATTGCAGCGCGTCGAAGGCCAGCCCGGCGCCGAGGCGCGCCTAACCATCGATTACGAATTGCAACGCATGGTCGCCGCCCGGCTAGGCGACAACGCCGCCTCGGCGGTGGTGATGGATATCCATTCCGGCGAGATACTGGCCATGGCGTCGACGCCGAGTTTCGATTCCAACGCCTTCAAGCGCGGATTTTCCAGGGCCGAATGGCGGGATTTGATCTCCAACCCGCGCGCCCCTCTGAACAACAAAGCGGTGGTTGGCCAGTACGCGCCGGGATCCACCTTCAAAATGATCGTCGCCCTGGCGGCACTGGAAAAAGGCATCATCACGCCCCAATCGCGGTTCTTTTGCAGCGGCGAGATGGAACTTGGCGATTCCACATTCCATTGCTGGAAACGGACTGGCCATGGCTCCATGGGTTTGGTGAACGGCATCACGCAAAGCTGCGATGTGTATTTCTACGAAGTGGCGCGGCGCACCGGTATTGACCGTATCTCGGCCATGGCCCGCCGTTTCGGCCTTGGGAGCCGCCTCGGCATCGAACTGCCCGGCGAGAAAAACGGCCTGATGCCGACGCGCAAATGGAAAAAGCGCGCCAAGGGCGTCCGTTGGCAACAGGGCGAAACGGTGCTGGCCGGCATTGGCCAGGGATTTTTGCTGACGACGCCATTGCAATTGGCGGTGATGATTTCCAGATTGGCCAATGGCGGGCGCGCCGTCGAGCCGAGCATCCTTCGCCAATTGGTTTCGTTTGGCGTGCCCGAGCCAGAGCCCGGCGAATTGCCGCAATTTCCCGAGATTGGCGTCAACAAAAACCATCTCCGCATCGTTGGCCGCGCCATGGCCCGGGTCACCAATTCGCCGATCGGCACCGCCTATCGGGCGCGCATCAAAAATCCGGAATTTCGCATGGCCGGCAAGACCGGCACCGTACAGGTGCGCCGCATCACCAAGGCCGAACGGGAACAAGGCGTCCGCAAAAATAGCGAGCTGGAATGGCGAGATCGGGATCACGCCCTGTTCGTCGGCTATGGCCCGGTGCGGGCGCCGCGTTATGCGGTAGCAGTAGTGGTCGAACATGGCGGCGGCGGCTCGACGGCGGCGGCCCCAATCGCCCGCGATATCCTTACCGAGGCGCAAGTGCGCGATCCATCCCGGGGGCGCGCTGCTTCCCTAAGCCCCCGCCGCCAGCCGGCGGGGCCCGACGAAGGTTAGGGCGGATCATGGGCCTGGTTCCCGAACGCCAACGTGAATCCACCATCGGGCGCAAGCTGTGGCAGATTAACTGGTCGTTCGTGCTGCTCATCGCGCTGATCGCCGGCGTCGGTTTCGCCATGTTGTATTCGGCGGCCGACGGCCAATTGGACCCGTGGTCATCGCGCCAGATGGCACGCTTCGGCTTCGGCTTGGTTGCCATGATTGTCTTTGCGCTGATCGATATCCGCACCTGGCTGCGCTACGCCTATTTCATTTATTTTGCTTCGCTGGTGTTGCTGGCGGCGGTGGAGGTGACGGGTAGCGTCGGCATGGGCGCCCAGCGCTGGATCAATCTGGGTTTCATCAATGTGCAGCCATCCGAGATCGTCAAAATCACGCTGATCCTTGCCCTGGCCCGGTATTTTTACGCCAGCCGCGTCGAAGACGTGGAGCGCATGACGCATCTATTCGTGCCCGCCGCGATGCTGGCCGTTCCGGTGTTTTTGGTGCTGCGCCAGCCTGACCTGGGCACCGCGATTTTGATCCTGGTTACCGGCATTACCATTTTCTTTCTGGCCGGGGTGCGCGCCTGGATATTTGTCGCTACGGGTCTGGCGGCAATCAGCGCCATCGTGCCGGTCTGGAAATTTGTGCTGCTCGATTACCAGAAACAGCGGCTATTGACCTATTTGAACCCGGAAAGCGATCCCTTGGGCGCCGGTTATCACGTGATGCAGTCGAAAATTGCGCTCGGCTCTGGCGGGCTGTTCGGCAAAGGGTTCTTGTCGGGCACGCAAAGCCATTTGAGTTTCCTGCCGGAAAAACACACGGATTTTATTTTCACTATGTTGGCCGAGGAATTCGGCATGGCCGGCGGGCTCGGTCTGGTGGGATTGTATTTGATGGTGTTGGTCTACGGCTTTTTCATCGCGGTCAGGAGCCGCAATCATTTCGGCCGGCTGGTCGGCATGGGCGTGGTGGCGGCATTTTTCTATAACGTCTTCGTCAATATCGCCATGGTCATGGGATTGTTGCCGGTGGTCGGCATGCCGCTGCCGCTGGTGTCTTATGGCGGCACCGCGATGGTGACGCTTTTGTTCGGCTTCGGTCTTCTATTGTGTGTCTTTGTACACCGGGACGTCACCATCAGCCCTGGCACCGCAGACGGCAATTACTGAGCATTTGAAAAGGCCAGGTCGGTATCGACATTCCTGCGCCCGATTGCTATATACGCGCCGCGCCCTTGGCGCTCCGCAAATGGACGGGCGATTAGCTCAGTTGGTAGAGCAGCTGACTCTTAATCAGCGGGTCACAGGTTCGAGCCCTGTATCGCCTACCATTTGTAAGGGGGTTAAATCATTCAAACCCCAGCCGGCAAAATCGGTGCTTCGCCCAGCACTTCCGCCCGCCAGATGTCCGAGATCGATTCCCACCTTAACCGGCAGGCCACTTCGCACACCTCGAGGGCACGGGCGTAATCGCCGGGCTCCAGATACTTCTCGCAGAGCGTTATCTGACGGGCCGAATGCTCTTCGTCGGCCTCGGCGTGCTCGGCGAAGAAGCCGATGGTGGGGTCATCGGGCTGGTAGCCATAATGGGCGGCGAAGGCGGGCAGGGTGATCTCTTTGTTGAGCGCCACCTGCTGGCCCTCCTGGGTCGCCTGCATGGCGAGGGCGGCGCCCAAGGGCTCATCCCGGGTCACGTGGGCGTAGTGGAGGGCGCGCGCCCACCATGCCGGGGTGCGCCTCGTCGCCAGAACCTCGTCTTTTGAAAGGCCGGCGGCGGCGCAGAAGCGGAAAATCATGTCCATATGATCGTGCGGCTCGTGACCGGGGCGCGGGATGGCGGCGAGGCCGGCCTCTTCGGCCAGGTTTTCGATCACCGCCAGGCGCACATCGGCGGGTGCCCGCCAGATCATCAGCCCGAACGACGGCAGGGCATATTCGACAAACTTCATATGTTGCGCCATGTAGATACCGATGACGCGGAGATCGAGGCTGCCGGCCTTCATGGCCTGGAACAAGGGGTGGTTTTTGGTATGCCATTTGTCGCGGACGGCGATGATTCGTTCGGTGATCGGGGTGTTCAGATTATGAATTTGGACGGTCATTGGTCCCCTCCCGGGCGGCGCTGGAACCGCTTAAATGGGCCATCATCTCGGCGTTGAGTGCGGCGATTTTTTCGCGAATCGACGAGGCCGATACCTGCCGTTCCTGGCGCTCGGCAAAGGTGAGACCGCACTCGCCCGGATAATCGTCGGCGTTTTTAAGTTCGGCCAGGCAGGCGGTGAGTGCTCGCTCCAAATCCACCAAGCGGAAATTCAACGTCCGTTGCTCCGGCGATTGGCGTTTGCGGGCGCGTTTGCGGTAGATGAGGAAAGCGGCGAGGCTGGCGAAAACGAAGCCGTAGACCCAAAACAGCCCGCTGCCCACATCGTCGCCGTCGGCAAGGCCGAAATGGGCCTGCGCCGGCGTCCGGGCGGCCCCGGCCAACGCTGCCGTCAATATCAAACCATATAGCCTGGCGGCCTTACTCATTTGATATCAGCCTCGGGCCGGGGGCCTTAAAATCCGGAGTGGCTTAAGAGCCTCCGCTAAAGAATATGCCGCGGGTCAGGTACGTATGGTCCGACTCGATGGTCATAATCGCGATAAATACCAGCAGCACCGACGGCGGTATCAAAATGGCGAAACTGAGCGCCATCCGTTCCCACTTGATATGCATGAAGACGGAGATGATAAGCCCGGCCTTCGCCAGCATGAAGATGATGATCAAGGTCCATCTGGTGTAACTCTGCACATGAAAGAAATCGACCATGTAGGATCCGGCACTGAGCACGAATAGCCACGCCCATACCTTGTAATAGACGCTAAGCGGATGTTGTTGACCTTCTACGTGAGCCATTGTCTGCCCCTTACCAGAGATAAAAGAATGCGAAGATGAAAACCCAGACCAGATCGACAAAGTGCCAATAGAGACCCATGGTTTCGACGATTTCGTAACTGCCCTTGCGGCTGGTGAAAAAGCCGCGCTTTTCGGTGTCGTAATCGCCGCGCCAAACCTTGCGGGCGACCAGGACCAGGAACAGAACGCCGACCGAAACGTGGAACCCGTGGAACCCGGTGATCATGAAAAACACCGATCCGAACTGGGCTGCGCCCATCGGGTTGCCCCACGGACGGACGCCTTCTTCGACGATCAGCTTGGTCCACTCGAAGGCCTGCATGCCGACGAAGGAAGCGCCAAACAGGGCTGTGATGATCAACAGAAGGGCGGTTTTATTCTTGTCTTTGCGGTAGCCGTAATTGACCGCCAGGACCATGGTTCCCGACGATGTGATCAGGATAAAGGTCATGATGGCGATCAGGATCAACGGGATCGGGTCGCCGCCGAAGGACAAGGCGAACACCTCGCTCGCATGGGGCCACGGCACCTTGGTCGAATTGCGGACCGTCAGGTAGCCGATCAGGAAACTGGAAAAGATGAAGGTATCCGAAAGCAGGAATATCCACATCATGGCCTTGCCCCAAGGCACGTTTTTGAAGGTTCGTTGGTCCGAACCCCAATCTGCGGCAACGCCGGCCAGTCCGGGGGCCAATTCGCCCGGCTGGGCTACGCTCGCATCGCTTTCTGAAGGCGCCATGTTTTCTCTATCCCCTTTAACTAATTAACAACAGGCCGAATAAAACCAGCCAGATCAGTAACAGGTAGTGCCAATAGGTGGTGCATAATTCGACCCGCAAACGCAGATCGCCAACCGGGCTGTCCTGCCACATTTTGGATACGCACCGCCACCATGCGACCAGCCCGCCCAGCATGTGGGCGCCGTGTAGCGCGGTGACCAGATAGAAGAATGCGTTGGCGGTATTGGCGTCGGCGTAGTAACCCAAGTCCACCAATTGCCGCCAGACAAACAATTGCCCGGCCAGGAAACCGACAGTGAGAACGCCGCCGATGTGAAGGCCGTCGCGCATAGCGTTCAGCGTGCCCCGCCCGGCGCTGGCGCGCGCCCACTGAAAGGCGAGGCTCGCGCCGATCAGCAGTGCCGTATTCAGCCACAGGACCCAGGGTTCTGGCACCGAGCGCCAGTTGACGAATGTCATGCGGTCCACATAGGCAATGGTCACCAGCGTGAAGACAACCGTGACCACCACCAGGAAAACCCGCAATCCAACCTTGCCCGACGGCAGAAAAAACGCAGCCGGGTTGTTGATGGTGTCGATGTCGCCGTCATCGCCGTCATCGCTCAGCCATGGCTTTTTGCTGATTTCGTGGAACAGTCCCATGCTTTGGCTCCGCCGATGCCGGTCGCTATTGTCCGCCGTCCGAGCGTTTTACGTCACCCGGCGCTAGGTTTTGCGGCACGAAGTCGTCTTCGACACCCGGCACGCTATAGGCATAGGCCCAACGGTAGGTCACCGGCAATTCGTCGCCGAAATTGCCATGGCCTGGAGGCGTCGTCGCGGTTTGCCATTCGAGCGTGGTGGCATTCCACGGATTGTCACCAGCTGGCTTGCCGGTCCAGATGCTGGCAATGATATTAATGATGAAGACGATCTGGGCGACACCGACGATCAATACCACGATGGTGATAAACTCGTTCAGCGTGGTTGCCGACGGTGGTATGAACGAGGTCTCGCCAATTTCGAAATAGCGCCTTGGTACGCCGACGAAGCCGAGATAATGCATCGGGAAGTAAATCAAATAGCTGCCGATGAATGTGATCCAGAAGTGGAACTGGCCCCAGCCTTCGTTCAGCATGCGCCCGGACATTTTCGGGAACCAATGATAGACGGCGGCAAAGATCACCAACACCGGCGCGATGCCCATCACCATGTGGAAGTGGGCGACCACGAACAAGGTATCGGAGAGCGGAATATCGACGGCGACGTTGCCGAGGAACAGGCCCGTGATGCCGCCGTTCAGGAAGGTCAGAATGAAGGCGACGCAAAACAGCATCGGGATGGTCAGTTGGATGTTGCCTTTCCACAGGGTCAGCACCCAGTTGTACATCTTCAAGGCCGTCGGCACCGCGATAATGAGCGTCGTGGTGGCAAAGAAGAAGCCGAAATAGGGGTTCATGCCACTGACATACATATGGTGCGCCCAGACAACAAAGCTCAAGCCGCCGATGGCGACAATCGCCCAGACCATCATGCGGTAGCCGAAAATATTCTTGCGCGCATGCACACTGATAATGTCGGAGACGACGCCAAAGGCCGGCAAAGCGACGATGTAAACTTCCGGATGGCCGAAGAACCAAAACAGATGCTGGAACAATAGCGGGCTACCGTTTGTGGTCGAGAGCAGCTCGCCGCCCTGAATGATCTCGGGCATGAAGAAGCTGGTGCCGATAAGCCGGTCCAGAAGCATCATAACGCCAGCGACGAACAAGGCCGGAAAAGCCAGCAGCGCTAGAATGGTCGCTGTGAAAATGCCCCACACGGTCAGCGGCATGCGCATCAAAGTCATGCCGCGGGAACGCGACTGCAGCACGGTTACCACATAATTCAGGCCGCCCATGGTAAAGCCGATGATGAAAACCACCAACGAGACCAGCATCAGTATGATGCCCCATTCAACGCCCGGCGTTCCTTCCAGAATCGCCTGTGGTGGATAGAGTGTCCAGCCAGCGCCGGTTGGCCCGCCTGGAACAAAGAAGCTGGCGGTCAGGATCAGCACGGCCAGCAAATATACCCAATAAGAGAGCATATTCATATAGGGGAAGACCATGTCGCGGGCGCCGACCATGAGCGGAATCAGATAGTTGCCGAAGCCGCCCAGGAACAGGGCCGTCAGCAGGTAAATGACCATGATCATGCCGTGCATGGTGACGTGCTGATAATAGGTGTCGGCATCGATGAACGAAAATGTGTCGGGGAAGCCAAGCTGCAACCGCATCAACCAGGACAATACCAAGCCAACCAGGCCAATGGTGATCGCGGTGCCCGAATACTGGATCGCGATGATCTTGGCGTCCTGGCTAAAAACGTATTTCGTCCAGAAGCTATGGGCGTGGTAGAGATCGACCTCTTCGAGCTCTGCCGGCGGGATTACTTGGGTTTCGTCGAGTAAACCTTCACTCATCAATATGCCCTCTCGGCTACTTGAATTACCGAATCGTTACTGAACCCGAAGGCTCTGCGTCGATTCGCTTGCGGTAAGAATTGGTTTATCCTGGGATGCTTGGCGGACCGGCGCGGAAGCCGGCGCATCCTTGGCCGCCTGTTTCACCTTGGCGGTATTCGGATACAGGGCCGCAAATGTTTCCTGGCCACTTAGCCATTTATCATAGGCGCCCTTGGCATCGACGATAACGGTGCCGCGCATGGCATGATGGCCGACGCCGCAAAGTTCGGCGCAAAGTACATCAAAAGTCCCCGCCCGGGTCGGTGTCATCCAGAAAAAGGTGATCATGCCCGGAACCAGATCCATTTTGGCGCGGAACTGGGGCACGTAGAAATCGTGCAATACATCCTGCGAGCGCAGCAGCATCTTGACCGGCTGGTCGAGCTGTAGGTGCAAGTCGTCGCTTTCGATCAGCACATCATCCTTGCCGTTGGGATCCTTCGGATCAATACCGAACGGGTTGTCATCGTTAATCAAAGCAACGCTCGATTTGCCCAATTTGCCGTCCTTGCCCGGTAGCCGGTAGCTCCAATCCCACTGCTTGCCGAGCACCTCGACCTCGATGGCATTTTTGGGAACCGTTACAAAATCCGCCCAAGCGATCAGGCCCGGGGTCAGCAAGCCAACGACGCCAAGCGCGGTCAGGATGGACAGTGTCCATTCCAGCTTTGAATTTTCCGGCTCGTAATCGGCGCGGCGCTCTTTTTTATACCGATACTTATAAAGGCAATAGGCCATAAATAGGATGAGCGCGACATAGACGACGCCGGTGATCCAAAATGTGATGACGATAGCGTTATCCAGGGAGCCCCAGTTGGAGGCCAACGGAGTAAACCACCACGGGCTCCAGATGTGAAAAACAACGGAGCCAATTGCAATAATTACCAATACAATAGCGATCAACATTCTGCATTCGCCTTTCCAGCGACTCTATGGGAGATGAAACCTGAGAAATCGACGATAGACACTTACTTATGGCTCTATCCGGCGGGTCTGTCCATAATTTTGCGGATTATTTTATTGCTTGATTTCCGGTCAAATAGTCGTCCAGGAATCGCTGGGTTCATACACGAAACTCCCCAGGATTACCGAAGCACTTATTTAAACCAGATGTTGGACCCCCCCGCCCACATCGGCAAATAACTTTCCAAGTCAACATTTCAAGTCAACATTTATCGAATTTTCTTATTTCGATAAGGCCACTATATTTATTTGAATGTGAGAGTCAATTGCGCGAAGAAAATATCTCCACTATAGTTGCGGCAATTCGAAATGTTGGAAGGGATGCGTTTCCGCTTAGGTGATGATGGCAACAAAGTGATGCCAAACTTGCCGTTGCGCGTTCCTCGAAATCAGATTCCGGAGGTATGGCCATGACGACTGCAAATGTTCCCCTGACCGCACGCCAATTGCGCAGCGACCACCCAGGCGTACGCCAGATCGGCGTTGCCGATCTGGTCGATGCGATCGCCAAAGGGTTCTCCGATTTCAACGCCATGCCGACCCACTTCTTTTATCTGGCGATCATTTATCCGATCGTCACCTTCGGTATTGTCGGCGTTTATGGCGAATTGGATTTGCTGCCGTTCATATTTCCGCTGCTGGCCGGCTACACCCTTTTAGGCCCGCTGGCTGCTATCGGTACGTACGAATTAAGCCGGCGCCGGGAATTCGGCCGCTATACGGCGCGCACCAACGCCTTCCTGGTTTTCAAATCCCATTCGATCAACGCCATCGTCAATCTCGGCGTCCTGCTGACCATAATCTATTTTGTCTGGGTAATCGTGGCGCAGGCGATCTATGAGCAGAATTTCGGCGTGGCGGTACCCGAATCATATATCAGTTTTGCCCAATCCCTGCTGACCACGCCGGAAGGCATCGCCATGATCATCACCGGCTGCAGCATCGGCTTCGTGTTCGCCGTCGTCGTGCTTAGTTTTTCGGTGGTGTCCTTCCCGATGCTTCTGGATCTTGATGTGGGTGTCATCGTGGCGGTCAAGACGTCGATCCGCGCGGTAATGGTCAATCCCATTATCATGGCGGCCTGGGGCGTGATTGTCGCCGGCTCGCTGCTGGTTGGCTCGTTGCCGTTCTTTGTCGGGCTGTGCGTGGTACTTCCGGTTATCGGGCATATAACTTGGCATCTGTACCGCAAGATCGTGGAAAGCTGACGGGGCGCTTCGAATCATTTAACAAATGCTGCCTTCTTAAGGGGCGGCGGTTATGGCAACGCATACCCACGGGAACTGGTCCATGCAATATCGAATGAAAGCCTTGCTGCTGGGCGTCCCAACGGCGGCGCTGGTCATATTCTACCTGCTGTTTTTTCTATATCCGCACTGGTTTCCCAGATAATCGGTCGCCGCCCAGGGGGCTGTCGCGGCGCGTGGGATTAATCCTCGCCCCAAGCATTAATTAATGGGATTGGATCCCTATCCCACTGGCTATCCCACTGAAAACCTTGCGATAAAAGCAATACCCACGCACCTACATTGGGCCAGGTTCGTTGCTGGCTACGGATTTCGGGTTGGCAAAGGCCCTATATTTTGTGCTATTAAACAGCCTGGATTGAAGTTCGTAATCTTGGGCGCGCCAGGCTCACTATTGTGGGCGAAATATTTTATTTGGAACTGAACTCGACTGGCTGAACAGAGCCAAGAATTCAAATTTGGGGGGATTTGTTGATCCAATCAGCGGCCTCCATTCCTTAATGTGTAAAGTATTCCTGAGGAGGAACCGGTATGAGCGAAGTGAGTGACAAGCTGATCAATTTGATCGCCGACATGGAAGAGGATGAAGCGGTAGAATTGGCGCGCGTATCTCTCGACGGCGGCATGCCGCCGGCCGAGATGCTGGAGATTTGCCGTTCCGCCATGGATATCGTTGGTAAGCGGTTCGAGGACCAGGAATATTTCATTCCCGAATTGATCCTCGCCGGCGAAATGCTTACCGCAATCGGCGACATGGTGAAGCCTTTGATCGCCGCAGGCGCCGAAGACCAGACCGAAAAAGAAAGCGCCGGCCTGGTTTTGATCGGCACAGTGCATGGCGATCTCCACGATATCGGCAAGAACATCGTGACGTTCATGCTCGACGTGAACGGCTTTGAGGTTGTCGATCTTGGCATTGACGTGCCGCCCGAAAGGTTCATCGAAGCCATCAAGGAGCATCAGCCGCCTGTCGTCGGGCTTTCAGGGTTTTTGACCTTGGCTTTCGATTCGATGAAAGAGACCGTCGATGCGTTCGTCGAAGCCGGCATCCGCGATGACATCAAAGTCATGATCGGCGGCGGCCAGGTGGACGATGCGATATTGAAGTACACCGGCGCCGATGCGTTTGGCATCAACGCGATGCAGGCGGTGTCGTGCTGCAAGGAATGGACTCAAACTGCGGAGGCTGCCGAATAATGTTGGATCAAACCGGACAGGAATTATTTGACGAACGGGTGCAGCGGCTGGCCGACAACGTGGCCTTGAAGGAAACCGACCATTCGCCGTTTATCTACGGCACCCGGTTCTGGGCGGCGGCCTACAAGGGTATCACCTTCAAGGAATTCATGTACAACGCCGACGCCGCCATCGATGCCACCCGTGACGCCGTGCGGCTTTTGAAACCCGATGCCTTTGGCGCTACTGTGTATGCCTTCGGTGATGCCTTGGAGACTTTGGATTACAAGCCCATGCAATGGCCCGGCCACGGCACCGGGGACAATGTCTGCTTTCAATATTTGGACAAGGAATTCATGCCGGCCGAGGATTACGACGCCTTTTTGTTCGATCCGACGGGCTATTATATTCGCGAATATCTGCCGCGCATCGCCGGCGGGTTTGAGCCGTTAAAACATTTTCCCGACCTTCCTAATCAGACCGAATGGGGCGTCATCACCGGGCTTCGCGCTTTCGCCAACCCGGAACTGCAAGAGGGCCTCAAAAATCTGTTCAAGGCCGGCGAGCAGGTCGATGCGACCATGAAAAAGATCGGCGCCTTCGTTAAAGAAATGGCCGATGAAGGCTATCCACCGGCGGCCGGCGGTTTTTGCAAATCGCCCTATGATCACTTCGTCGATGCCATGCGCGGCTCCAAGGGCGGCATGCTGGACATGTTCCGCCATCCGGAGAAGCTGATTGCCTCCATGGAAAAATGCGGAGAATTCATCTACCGGGGTATCAAGGAAGGCGCCGAGCGGTCCGGCTGTCCTTATATCTTCATGCCCATGCATTGGGGCCTCGATGGCTTCATGTCGCCCGACCAATTCAAGACCTATTTCTGGCCCGAATTGCGCAAGATCATCATAAAATTGATCGATGATGATTTGATCCCAACCATCTTGTGGGAAGGCAATTGCACCTCGCGCCTGGAAATCATCGGCGATATTCCGGCCAAGAAGGCGGTCTATTGGTTCGAAGCGACGGATATGTTCAAGGCCAAGGAAATTCTCGGCGATACCGTCTGCATCCGCGGCAATGTTCCGGCCAGTCTTTTGATCACCGGCACGCCCGACGATGTTGATGAATATTGCAAGACGTTGATCCAGAAGGTCGGCAAGGGCGGCGGCTTCATGCTCGACGGTTCCGCCAGCATCCCCGATGAAGCTCCCAACGAGAATGTCATTGCCATGGCCCAATCTGTGCACAAGTACGCCAACTAGGCATTCATATATGACGACGGTAACCGACTGGCCCGATCTTCCCAGTGATCGGAACTATAACGATTGGGCGTCGCTCGAATGTTCGCGCCAGCTGCGCCCCAGGTTCCAAGCGGCGATTGCCGAGATGATGGAGCATGTGCAGGACCGGGGTCTGATCCAGCCCGGTCTCGCTTACCAGACCATCGCCCTCGAAAACATCGATGGCGATGTGTTGCATATGGCTGGTGGCACCAAATTGACCGAGGCGCCGATCGTCGCCGACAAGTTTCGGAAAGCCCAAAAACTGGTGCTGGCGGTGGCCACCATTGGTCCCGGGCTGGAAAACGAAGTGTCGGAATTTTTCAAGATCAAGAAAGCGGTCAACGCCTTGGCCCTGGAAGAGATCGCCGTCGCCGCCATGTTCGAATTGAACAATCTGATCGGTGTGCATATAGCCGAGGTTGCCGGCGTCGAGGGCCTCAAGGTCTCCTCCCCGTTGTTTCCCGGTAATGATGGCTTCGCACTGTCGCAGCAGCGGGTTCTGTATGACTTGGCGGGCGGCGGCGACATCGGTTTGAGCGTATCCGGTCTGGGTATGCTGTCGCCGGTAAAATCCGCATCCATGGTGTTCGCCATTGGCGAATGCGCACCCACGTGGGACCGCAATTCCGATTGCAGCACCTGCAAGGCGCGCGAGTTGTGCCGCTTCCGTAACCGAGAGACCACGAGCATCGCCGCATGAATATCGATACCAAAGCCGTATCCGAAGCCGAAGACGAATCCGGCTCCAATAGCGGTCTGTCTGTCCGCGTCACCGTCCTGCCGATGGATCAAGTTATCGAATTGTCGGCTGGCGACACCATATTGGATGTGGCCCGCCGGGAACGCATCCGCATTGCATCTTCGTGCGGCGGGCACGGCACCTGTATTACGTGCGCCATCCAGGTCACCGATGGCGAAATTCCGGAACCCCACGATGCCGACCGCCAGGTCTTTTCCGAGCGCCGCATAGAAGACGGCTGGCGCCGCGCCTGCCTGACCCGCCCGGTCGCCGATTGCACCATTTTGGTTCCGCCTCGCTCGACAGCGGCGGCGGTGCGCACCCAGGTCGACGGACAGGCCGGCGAGGTGGAATTTGCCCCCGGCATCGAGGTGCTGCATTTCGAATTGGAGGCGCCGACGCTGGAAGATTTCCGCGCCGATGATCTCCGCATTCAAGAGGCATTTCCCGGCAAGGCGGATCGCTTCGATGCCAGGCTTTTGGCCGGATTTGCTGAAGATGTGCGCCGCTGGAAGTGGCGCGGATGGCTGGCCAGCCGTGATGGCGAGATCGTCGCCGCCGGCCCCATTGATGCGCCGGTGCTTGGTCTGGCGGTGGATTTGGGAACCACCAACATGTCCGGCTTCCTGATCGATATGCAAAGCGGCGAGGTTTTGGCCACCGAGGGCTTGGAAAATCCGCAGACCATGTTCGGCGGTGATCTGATCACCTACGCCTCGCACATCCGGCGCAACCCGGAGATGGCGGATGAGCTTAGAAAGCTGGCGGTTGAAGGGGCCAACCGGCTGGCTGGCGATCTTTGCGATGCCATCGACGCGGCGCCCGAACAGATCGTCGAGGTTACCGTCGCCGGCAATACCATGATGCATCATCTGTTGCTCGGATTGCCGGTCAAGCAGCTGGCGCTAAGCCCGTTCATATCGGCTTTGAGTGCCGCCGCCGATTTCAAGGCGCGCGATCTTGGCCTGATGATCGCGCCCGGCGCTTACGTTCATATGCTGGCCAATATCGCGGGTTTCGTCGGCGGCGATCACGTGGCGACGTTGCTGGCGTCCGAGATCGATGTAGAAAAGCCGGTGATCATCATGGACATCGGCACCAACACTGAAATTTCTCTGGTTCAGGCCGGCAATATCACGTCGGTCTCTTGCCCGTCCGGCCCGGCCTTCGAGGGCGGCAATATTTCCGCCGGCATGCGCGCCGCCGTGGGCGCCATCGAATTGGTCCGTATCAAGGGTGATGAATTAAGCCTGAAAGTCATCGGCGATGCGGCTCCGGTGGGGCTTTGCGGCTCCGGCGTGCTGGATGTGGTGGCGCAGCTTTATCTGGCCGGCGTTTGCGACAATCGCGGACGGTTGCGCGAAGAACATTCCCGGGTGCGGCTGATCAACGAAAAGCGCGCCTTCGTGCTGGCTGACGAGGAGGCCAGCGGTTCCGGGGCGGCGATTGTCTTCACCCAGGACGATATCCGCAATCTGCAACTGGCGAAGGCGGCGATCCGAGCGGCAACCGACATATTGCTGGATGAGTGCGGTTATACCGAGGCCGATCTCGGCAAGGTGGTTATCGCCGGTGCCTTTGGCAACTACATCGATGTGGCCAGCGCCCTGGCCATCGGCATGTTGCCCGATTTGCCATTCAACCGCTTCGCCCAGGTTGGCAACGCCGCCGGTGACGGCGCCCGCTTTACCCTGCAATCCAAGGCCCAGCGCCAATTGGCCGTCGATATCGCCGCCCGTGCACAATATTTCGAGCTGGCCAGCGCGCCGACATTTATGAAGGTGTTCGGCAAGCGCATGAATTTTACCGAAACAACCAACATCAAAAACAAGGACTGATTTCAATGGCCATACCAGGTGTTGTGCTGATTGGAGACCGCATCAATCCCGGTTTCAAAAGCACCCGTGAAATGATCGAGACCGACGACTATGAGGCGCTGCAAGGGCTCGCATTGCGCCAGCAAGATGCCGGCGCTGCGTATCTGGATTTTACCATCGGGCCCCGAGCCAGGGACGACAAAGAATTTCTCACCAAGTCGATCCAGGCGGTGCAGGAGGCGGTCGATATTCCGCTTTGCTTTGACGATCCCGCTTTCGCTATCCAGGAGCATTGTCTGAATGCTTACGATGCGGACAAGGCGGGCGGCGAAAAGGCGATGATCAATTCGATCTCGGAAACCCGCTGGGAACTGCTCGACCTGCTCAAAATCTGCCCGCTTAAATTCATCATGATGTCGTCGGAGCGGGTCGAAGATGGCGTCGGCATGCAGAACAAATCGGTGCCCGATATGGTCGACACCGTGAAACGCATGACCAAGAAAATCCTTGCCAGCGGCTATGATATCGAAATCGACGATCTGATCGTCGATGTGGCCATCGGCACGCTGGCTTCCGATACCGAGGGGCTGACCCGCAATTCCCTGGATACCATCAAGACTATCGGCTCGGCGCCAGAGCTAAAGGGCATCCATATGTCGGCGGGGATGACCAATCTTTCGACCCAGCTGCCGGTCATGAAAATCGACGATCAGCCGTTGAAATTGTCCCTTGAAAACGCGTTCCTTACCTTGGCCGTACCCGCCGGGTTCGACATGATGCTGACCACGCCGTGGAAGGATTACCACCTCCTGGACGACGACAACCGGGTGTTCCAGGCGTTCCAGGAAATCATCGCCTTGGATGGGCTCGACGCTCTTAGGCGTTTGCGCAAACTCTATAAGTCTCAATAGCCATGCCGGCTGGGATTGTCGGTGCCGGCGGCTATTTTGATAGCGCCCAACATCATCAGAAAAATATGCTTGAGGCGTCAAATTGTTTAAGTCCCTATGGAAATTGATGATATAGTCAACGACAGGTAGCGTCTGTGAACAGGAGGGGGATATGATGGATCAGACAGTACTCGATCGGACCGACATGGATCCGAAGGCGGCATACGATGCCCGCGTTCAACGCATGCGCGACGTGATCGCACTCAAGGAACCAGACCACGTTCCCGTGTATCTGTCGTGGCGCTTCTGGCAGGCGCGCCATCATGGCATGACCTGCGAAGAGGCTATGTATGATGCGGATGGATTGAGCGCCGCAACCAAGGCGCAGATCCTCGAATTTGAGCCCGATTGCTACCAGCTTCCCCATAATCAGGTGGTGCTCGGCGCGCCGCTGGAAACCCTCGGCATTAAGGCGTTGAAATGGCCTGGCCACGGCGTCCCCAACGATGTGTCCTATCAGTATCTGGACATGGAATTCATGCCGGCCAGCGAATATGACGAGTACCTTTCCGATCCTACCGGTTTTACGTTGCGCAAATATCTGCCGCGCATCGCCGACGCTCTAGAGCCCTTGGACGTATTGCCTGATTTCCCCGCCTTTTATCACACGCGGGTCCTCAATCTGGCCCGCTCGTTCGCCGATCCGGGTGTCATCAAGGCCTTGCAGGCGCTGGCCAAGGCCGGCGAGCAGATGGCCGAAATTGGCGGCAAGGCGCGCGATTTTGCTGCGGAAATGGCGGCCCTCGGCTATCCGTTGTTCAATGTTGCCGGCGCCTCCGCGCCGTTCGATCAGGTCGCCGATTATATGCGCGGCTCCAAGGGCGCCATGCTCGACATGTTCCGCCACAAAGACAAATTGCTGGCAGCCATGGAACAGGCGAAGAAATACATCATCGCCTCGGCCGTCGCCGCCAAGGGCGACAAGGAAGACGCCCATGTCTTCATGCCGCTGCATTGGGGCCTCGACGGTTTCATGTCGGAAGAGCAATTCAAAACCTTCTATTGGCCGCAGCTCAAAGACGTCATGATGGCGCTTATAGAAGCCGATATGACGCCCTATATTTTCTGGGAAGGGAATTGCAATTCGCGCCTGGAAATCATCGGCGACATGCCGGCGGGCAAATGTATTTACAAGTTCGAATCCACCGACATGAAGCTGGCCAAGGATGTTTTGGGCGACACCATCTGCATCCAGGGCAACATCCCGGCATCGTTGCTGATCACCGGAACGCCAGACGACATGGACGCCTACTGCAAGGATTTGTTCGAAGGTTGCAAACCCGGCGGCGGCTTTATTCTGGACGGTGCCTGCGGTATCCCGGACGAGTCCAAATACGAATGCGTCGTCGCCATGGTCGAAGCCTGCCGCAAATACGGGCAGTATTGATTCCTTGTATATTTAGTATCGCGCGGGGAGGCCGAGGCCTCCCCGTTATTTATTGCCCTACCTCGCCGCGTCTTGCCCCGCGTCGATCTCCAATTCCCTTAACGCGGCCTCTTTTAAGAATCCGGACCGGGTGGTGTTTCTAAGGTTGGCCTCGGCGTCAATCAACTTCACCAGGCTTTCGGGTAAGGTCACATTGCACCTGACGGCCTTCTCCGCTGCCTCTGGAATGTCCACCATGATTACGGTGGCGGCATCCGAATAGGGGTCCTCTTCGAGAGTCTTCAATGCGTCGTTTAAGCTGGATGGTTCCGGAATGTCTTCCTTAACCTTGATCATGCTCTGCATGTGAAATACCAACCCCTTGATGGCATTCCAGACGACTTCGTCCATGGTCTTGGCGGAGGTTGCAAATCCAGGAAAATCCGGGGCGGTCACGGCGTAGCCGTGCCCGTCTTCCTGCCATAGATAGACTGCGTAAATGGTCATCTCAAAACCTCGGTAAAGTCAGGCCGGTTATACGCTCGATCATGCGAAGGACAGCGGGCGGTGCGTCACCATTGATGGGCAACGAAATGGAGCCGGCGCGGTCTGTGTGATTGTATGAAATCCTTACCTCATCGCGATTGCTTTCGGTCCAACCCGCCTGTGTTAATAGCGAACGGATATCCGAATAATTCATGATGCGCATTTAATACGCATTGTATGGTATTTGTCAATATAATGCGTATTAAATGCGCATGAAAATGAACTCTAGCCCGGATTTTTCTCCACGTCCCACTCCACCAGCAACTTTTGTACGCCCCGGAAGGTCAGCGTTGGGATATACTCCCAATCCTGGTCGGGGCTGAGTTGCATGTGGGGTAGGCGGCGTGTCAGTTCTTCCAAGATAATCTTCATTTCCAGGCGGGCCAGGGGCGCGCCCATGCAGAAGTGGGCGCCGTGGCCGAAGGCGAGGTTGCGCTTGGCGTTGCGCCGTTCGTGATCGAACTTGGCGCCGCCCGGGAACATGGCGTCGTCGTGGCTGCCGGAACCCAGCATGAGAAGGATTTTCTGGCCCGCCATGATTTGGTGGCCGGCGATCTCGGTATCGCGGGTGGCGATACGCCGCCAGGCGAAAATGGAAGAATCGATGCGCAAAATTTCCTCGACCGCGTTGGCCATTTTATCCGGGTTGGCACAGATCGCCTCCCATTCGCCCCGGTCTTCCAAGAGCGCCTTGATACCGTTGGCGGACGCTTGCGTGGTGGTCTCGTGGCCGGCGAACTGCATCAGAAACGCCACATTATAGAGATAGTTGATGGTGAATTTCGACGGATCGTCCCGGTAAATGCGCACCATGTCGCCCATGTAATTGTCGCCGGGATTTTCCAGCGCCGCATCGACCAGGCGCTTGGTGAAATCCCAATGCTCGCCCATGCCCGCCATCATTTCGACCTGTTCTTCGTCGCTCGGCCGGCCCCAGTTTACCAGCGCCCGTTTGGAGCCCAGTATCTTGACCTTAACGGCGTCCTCATCAGACGCGCCAAGGAAGATAAATATGGCCAGCGCCGGCACTTCATACAGCATCTGCTTGACCAAATCGGCCTCGCCGTCATCGATGAAGCGGTCGATATAGCGGGTAACGATGGCGCGGATGCGGGGCTCGATCTCACGCAAGCGCTTCGGCGTGAAGGCATCGCCGAAGATGCGCCGGTGGTCCCGGTGGGTCGCCGGATCTTCGTCCACCAACGATGGCTCGGTGGTGATTTCCAGCTTGTCGCGTAACGTAGCCGCGGCCGGGCAGAGCGGCGTCACTGGATGGCGGGCGAGGGCGGCGGAATAGGTCTCCGGATCCTGGAAAATGGCGACAATATCGTCATAATTCATGACCACCCAGGCATCCATTTCGGCTGAAAAAAACACCGGCTCCTCGGCGCGGGCGCGGCGGAAAAAGGCGTAAGGATCGGCAAGGTATTCTTCCGAGAACGGCATGAATTCCGCACCCATCCCGCTCACCGGACATTCGCTTGTGGATGCCTTTTGGTAGGCTTCATATTCCCCCGGCACCGATTGAAACATGCCAAGACCTTCTGCCGTATCGGACATCAAATTCTCTCCCGTTGGCTGGGGCGCTTTAGCGCAGCCCGGCCTGCTTGATCAGCGGCAACACCTCGTCTTGAAACTGCAAAATGCCCTCTTCGTATTGGGGCCAGGTGAGCAAAATACCGGCAAACCCGATATCGTTCAGGTTCGTCAAAATATCAACCACCTGTTCCTTGGTGCCGACGATGGGAAAGCCGCCCCAGCCGGCCATGAAATGGGCCTTCATGTAGCGCATTTCGTCCTCGGTGAAGGTTTCCGCGTTGAGACCCATGGTCTCCACCAGATTGGTCACCGCTTCCCAATCGCCCATTTCGTGGGTGTAGTGATGGACGAAATCGCGTGCTTCCTGCTCGGTCTCGCGCACCACAACATAGGCGTTGGTCCAGACATCGATTTCATTGTCATATTCATCGCGGGCGAGATCGCGGTAACTGGCGACCATCTCTTTTAGTACGTCATACTCCCCCGATTTCGGCGCACAAAAGGCCACGTCGGAATATTTGGCGGCAAAATGGCGGCCCCGGTCCGAGCCGCCCGCATTCATCACCATGGGCCTCGGCGTCTGGATCGGTTTCGGCTCAAGGTAGCCTTTTTTGATCTGGTAGAATTTGCCGTCGAAATCGAACTCCTCGTCCTCGGTCCACAGACGATCGATGATTTCCAGCCACTCGACGGCGGCATCGTAGCGATCTTCGTGTTCCAACATTTTGCCGCCGAACATTTCAATCTCGTCCCGGTGCCAACCGGTGACGATGTTGAGCACGAAGCGCCCACCGGTGATGTGATCGATGGCGGCCGCCTGCTTGGCCGCCATGATGGGATGCACCGTGGGTACGTGCGAGGTCGCAAATATGGCCGGGTTTTTGGTTGAGGCGCCGATGCCGGCGGCCCAGGAAAAACACTCGAATCCAGGGCCGTTAAAATTGGTGATGCCGCCGAAGCCGCGCCATCGCCCCACCGGAACCAGGGCTTCGAATTCCATCGCGTCGGCGATCTGGGCCAGCTTCAGGGTGCTCGGCCAGTCGGCCTTCAAGGTGCCCTCAATGGTGGTCACCGCCGCGCCGCCTTCCAAATTGGTCGAGAAGGTGCCGAGCTTCAGTTTGTTGCTGCCGAACAGCGGGTTGCTATCCTGGCGGTCCCGTTGATGATCGCGCCTTGCCATTATGTCTTCCCTCCCTGTTTACAACCCCAGCACCCGTTTTCCCAATATTTCCGCTTGGATCTCGTTGGTGCCACCCAAAATTGTGTAGGCGCGGAAATTCAGATAACGGGGGGCGATGCCGAGCAGCTCTTCCTCGTCCGGCGGCAGTTGCAGGGCATCGTAGAGCGGGCGCTCGGGCTCCCACTTTAAGATATCTTCACCGGCGGCATCCAAGGCCAACTCGGAAACTTCCTGGCGGATCGAGGACCAGCGCATTTTCAGCATCGACGAAATGGCGCCCGGATTGGCGCCCGATTGCAAATCCGAAAGGACGCGGATATCGACCATCTCCATGGTATCCAGATCGGCGCCGATCTCGGCCATGCGGATGCGAATATGGGCGTCGTCGATAAGCCCCCGGTCCCGGATCAGGCGCACCACCTTGGCGAACTGGGCGCGCACCCGGCCCGCTACCAGTGCGCCGCCGCGCTCAAACTCCAAAAGATATTTGGCCACGTCCCAGCCCTTGTTTTCCTCGCCGACGCGGCCCGACTGGGGCACGCGCACATCGTCAAAAAATACTTCGTTGAATTCATGATCGCCGCCATTGCCGATGATTGGGCGGATGGTGATGCCGGGCAAGTCCATGTCCAGCAAGATGAAGGTGATGCCTTCCTGGCGCTTGCCTTCGGTGGAGGTGCGCACCAGGGCGAACATGCAGTTCGATTTGTGCGCGAACGAGGTCCAGATTTTCTGGCCGTTGATGATGTAATCATCGCCGTCGGCGACCGCCTTGGTTTTGAGGGAGGCGAGGTCCGAGCCCGAACCCGGCTCCGAATAGCCTTGGCACCAATGGTCTTCGCCGGAACAGATGCTGGGTAGGTATTTGTTTTTTTGCTCATCGGTGCCGAAATGCATGAGCACCGGGCCCACCATGCGCGAGCCTTGGCCGTTATAGACCGGCGCGCCGGCGCGGGCGCTTTCCAGATCGAAGATATATTTCTGCACAGGCGTCCAGCCGGGACCGCCCCATTCATCGGGCCAGGACGGCACCGACCAGCCCTTTTTATGCAGCAACTTGTGCCATTCATAACCCAATTCTGGCTCGTTCAGGAACGCCGTGGTCAGGGTCATGGCCCGGCGGGTTGCGTCCGGCAGGTTGGCGTCGATAAAGGTGCGCACCTCTTCGGCGAAAGCGACGTCTTCGGGGGCTAGGTTCAAATCCACTGGCTTATTCTCCCTGTTCCTTAAGCCGCTGGCGACAGCAACAGGCCGGCGCCGGCGGTGTCGGGATCGGCGATGATGGCGGCATATAATTCGGCGTGACGGGCAGTGCTGCCGTAGCTAGCCTCATAAACCATCAGCCGCTTGGCGTAGCTGCCGATGGTCAAATCGGCGGTGGTGCCGATGGCGCCGTGGGTCTGGATGGCGTTCTGGCCAACGAAGCGGGCGCAGCGCCCGACCTTGGATTTGGCGCTGGATACGGCGCGCCGGCGCTTGCTTGCGGGTGCGTCCGCCGACAAAACCGCCAGCGTGGTGACGGCGCGGGCTTCTTCTTCCGATACCTTCATGTCCACCAGCCGGTGGGCCAATACCTGAAACTTGGAGATCGGCTTGCCGAACTGCTCGCGCGTCTTGGTGTATTCGACGGTTTCTTCCACCAATTTCGCCATGGCGCCGACCGCGTCTGCCGATAGGGCCGCGATGGTCCTGTCGATGGCGGCCTCGATGGCGTCCGATGCATCTTCCAATCCGCCCAGCATTTGGGCGCGCCCGACATTTACGCCGGTCAGTTCCACATCGGCGGCGCGCCCGCCATCCAGCGTGCGGTGTGGGCGCAAGGTGACGCCGGTTGCATCGCAATCGATCATGAAAACGCCGATGCCTTCACCGATACGCGCCGGCACCAATAGCCGCCCGGCCATGGGTGCGTCGATCACCGATTTGCGGGCGCCGCTTAACACATATCCGTCGCCGCTTGGCGCTGCGTCCACCGAAATATCACCCGCTGCGCCGCCCATAAATGCGATCCGCAAGGCGCCTTCGCCGATGGCCGGCAAGGTTTCGGCGCGCTGCTCCGGCGTTCCGATGGCGGCGACCAGCCCGCCACAAAGAACCACCGTGGTTATGTAGGGCTCCACCACCATATTGCGCCCGAAGGCTTCTGTCAGGATCGAGATTTCCACCATGCCGGCGCCTAGGCCGCCGTCTTCTTCGGCGAAGGGCAAGGCCAGCCAGCCCAATTCGGCAAACTGGCGCCACATGTCATCGGCCCAGGCGGCATCGTCTCCTTGGTCCGCTGGGCTCCCATGGCGGGCGCTGAAATCATAATTTTCCGACAGCATCCGTTCGGCACTGTCGGCCAGTAAGGTATGCTCGGTGTCTCGCTGTAAATCCAATGGAAATCTCCCCCTCGGCCATTGCGCCTTTGGAATATTACTTTAAGCTTCCGGTTCAATCAAAGCCAACATGACAAGGGGACGGGGTATTGTTCGGCAGTGGTAAGGTCATTTCCGGGGATCGGGTTATCGACAAGGCCGATCTGGAGGTGCGCGCCCGGCGCGCCGCGACGGCGCTGAACAGCCTAGGCATCGACAACGGTGGTGTGTTCGCGGTGTTTCTGCGCAATGATTTCGCCTATCTGGAAGCGCGCATGGCCGCCGATTTCCTGGGCGCCTATATCGTCGCCACAAACTGGCACCAGAAAGATGACGAGGTCGGCTATATCCTTAGTGATTGCGAGGCCGAGGCGCTCATAGTCCATGCGGACCTGCTACCCCAAATCGAACCCGGAATACCGGACGGCCTCCCCGTTTACGTCGTGCCGACGGCAGTGGACTTGGCTGAAGCCTATGGCGCCGATGCATCGATCTGCACGGTGCCCGATGGCCGCACAGATTGGGGCCAATGGATCGAAGGGTTCGAGCCTTGGGACGCGCCGGGGCGGCCGCCGCGCCCGGCGATCATGTACACATCGGGCACCACCGGGCGGCCCAAGGGGGTGGTCAAGCAACCCTTGAAGGCGGATCAGGTGGAAATGGCGGCCAAGCTGGGCGCCGATACGTTTGGCCCGAGGAACGGCATGGTCTCGCTTTTGTGCGGCCCCTGTTATCATTCGCCGCTGGATGTGCAGGCGCGCCAAGGGCTCACATACGATGCGGATCTGATCATCCAGCCGCGCTTCGATGCGGAAGAATTCCTGGCGCTGGCGGAAAAATATGGCGCCACCAACGCCCACATGGTGCCGGTCATGTTCGTGCGCATGCTCAATCTGGCCGAAGACGTGCGCGCCAAATATGACATTTCTTCGATCGAGCATATCATTCACGGCGCAGCGCCATGTCCCCCTGAGGTCAAGCGCGCCATGATCGATTGGTGGGGGCCGGTGTTTTGGGAATATTACGGCTCCACAGAGCTTGGCGTGCCGGTACTCGGCACCTCCGAAGACTGGCTGGCGCGCCCCGGCTCTGCGGGCCGGCTTGTGCCTGGCGCCACCATCAAGATTGTCGATGACAACGGCAAAGAGGTTCCCACCGGCGAAGTTGGCGAGATATTTACCGGCTCCACCGCGCGCGCCGAATTCACATATAAGGGCCGCGATGCCGACCGCGCCGAAGCCGAATTGGACGGCATGTATTCCATGGGCGACATCGGCTATATCGACGCCGACGGCTATATCTTCATATCCGACCGCAAGCGCGACATGGTGATCTCCGGCGGCGTCAATATCTACCCGGCTGAGATAGAGGCGGCCTTAACGCAAATGGCCGGGGTCAATGACTGCGCCGTGTTCGGCATTCCCGACGACGAATTCGGCGAAAAGCTGATCGCCTTTGTGGAGCCGGCCCCGGATACTGCTCTGGAAGTTGCCAGCGTGCAGGAGCATCTTCGCGCCCATCTTGCTAACTACAAGGTGCCGCGCATAGTCGAGTTCGCGGCCAGTCTGCCGCGCACACCCACGGGCAAAATCATAAAACGCGAGCTGCGTGATCCTTATTGGAAGGAAGCTGGCCGCACTATCTGAGCAATCAACGAGAAACGGAGGAAACCCAAGTGGCAAAAAAAGATATCGCCATTGTCGGCTATCACGAAACCAAGATCGATGTGAACACCGGGCGCAGCCCGTTTGATTTCGCCGGCGAAGTGCTGGACGGATTGCTGGATCAGACTGGCCTCGAAAAAGACGCCATCGACGGCTTTGCGGTGTGCAGCGCCATGTCGGGCATGTCGACGCCGTTCTGGTCGGTGGTGGTCTCCGACTATCTCGGAATGGAATTGAACTGGTGCCAGCAAGTGGATATTGGCGGCTCCTCGCCTTTGGGTGCGGTATCCAGGGCGTGCTCGGCCATCCGCGACGGCCAATGCGAGATTGTCTTCGTGCTCGGCGCCGATTCCCAATCGACGGCAAACCTGTCCAATGCGCGCGGCTGGCAGCCGGAGTTTCAGAATCCGGTCGGGCTGATGGGCCCTCCCGGCGCCTTCGGCTTCATCTCCAACCGCTATGATGGGGTTTATGGGCTCGATCTGACAGCCCTGGCGCGGATCGCCGTCGCCCAGCGCGGCCACGCGGTGATGAACCCAAACGCATTCGAGAAGTTCCGGGTGCCGATCACCGAAGATGATTATCTGAATTCCCGCATGATTTCCGACCCGGTGCGCTTACTCGATTGCGTCATGCCCTGCGACGGCGGCAACGGCGTTATTGTCATGAGCACCGAGCGTGCCAAGGCGCTGGGTATGGATAAAATGGTGCACCCCACCGGCTATGGCGAGCGTAACAATCACGGCGTTAATGATAACAACACCGATATCTTGGAGAGCGGCCATTGTGTCGCAGGGCCGAAAGCCCTCGCCCAGGCCGGCATGACCGTGGATGATTTGGACATGTTCCAGCCCTACGATGATTTCATTATCGCGGTCATGCTGCAGATGGAAAATATCGGCTTTTGCGAGCGCGGCCAGGGCGCCGCCTTCGTCAAGGATACGGACCTCACCCATACCGGCAATCTGCCCTTGAATACGTCCGGCGGACAAATCTCGGCGGGTCAGGCGGGGCTTGCCGGCGGCGGCACCAATCTGGTCGAAGCCGTGCGTCAATTGATGGGCGAGGGCGGCGAGCGCCAGGTGGCCAAAGCCTCCAACGCTATGGTTACCGGCATCGGCGCCATTCCTTATTTAAGGAATTGGAGCTGTTCCACCGTGATGATCCTGGAAGCCGGTTAGAGATTAATAGGAGCGAATGATATGAGCGAAACAGAAATTCCCCCGCGCCCGGCGCCAGTGCCCACCAATTTTTCCCAACCTTTCTGGGACGGTGCCAAGGAGAAGAAGTTTATGCTGCAATATTGCCTGGATACGGGCAAATACCAGTTCTTTCCGCGCCCCAACTCTATCCACACGGGCCGCCGCAACACCGAATGGCGCGAAGCGTCTGGCGACGGCACGGTCTATTCGTTCACCGTCACCCGCCGCGCGCCGCCGGCGTTCCGAGGGCGCGAGCCATATGTGATCGGCTCCATCCAGCTGGCCGAGGGTCCGCGCATGATGGCCGAGATCGCCGGCGCCAAGTTCGAAGATTTAAAGATCGGCGCCAAGGTCCGCATCACCTGGGAAGAGGTGAACGAGGAATATAACTATCCGGTGTTCGAGCTGGTGGAATAGAGACAGCAGCCATGGTCACGCTTCAGGCGCGCCCGGCGGCCATCGAAATCGATCCGGCCCAAACCGCGCTGGTTATCGTCGATATGCAAAACGCCTTCGCTTCCAAGGGCGGTATGTTCGATCTTGCCGGCTTCGATATTTCGGGCGCGCCCGCCGCGATCGAGGCTAACCAACGGCTGATCCATGGCTGCCGCGCCGCAGGGGTCCAGCTTGTCTATCTGCAATATGTCTATGATGCCGAATTGCGGGACGGCGGTGGCCCGGAATCGCCCAACTACCACAAGGAGCTGGGCATGGTAATGATGCGGGACAAGCCTGAACTGGCGGGCAAACTTTTGGTCGAAGGCACCTGGGACGCGGCGATTATCGATGAACTGACGCCTGTGCCCGGTGACAAGGTGATCATCAAAACCCGCTACAGCGGCTTTTGCCGGACCGAAACCGAAGACTATTTACGGTCGCAGAATATCAGCCATCTATTGTTCACAGGGATCGCCACCAATGTCTGCGTCGAAAGTACAGCCCGTGATGCCTATTTCGCGGAATTTTTCCCCATCGTGATCGAAGACGCCATGAACCATTCCGGCCCGGACTTCAACCGCCAGGCGATGCTATGGAACTTCGAAAATGTGTTCGGCTGGGTCACGAAGTCAGCGCATGTCCTTGCGGCGTTGGAGGCGAAGGCCAACGCGGCCTGATTAACCAAAACAAAGAGCAATACCATTGGCACGATCCCTTGGCCTCGGCGGTATCACGGACGCCTTTTCCAGCCGCAATTTCCGCATCTTCTGGACCGGCAACTTCGTCCACAACATCACCGTCTGGGTGAACAGGATGGCGCTTGGCTGGCTTACATGGGAGTTGACCCATTCCGGGACCTGGCTGGGCCTGATCGGCGCCGCCGGCATGCTGCCCATGGTGTTTGTCGGCCCACTGGCCGGCGTGACCGCCGACCGGTTCGGTCACCGTCTGCAGCTTGTGACCGCCACCTATATCGGCGCCATAACCGCCTTTGTGACCGCGATGATGGTTGCCTTCGATGCCATCAGCCCTTTTTCGTTGCTGGCGCTCACCTTGTTGTCCGGCTTAACGCGCGCCTTCAACATTCCGGCCCGTTCGGCCATGGTCCATGCGCTGGTGGAGCGCCGGCATCTTTCCTCGGCAATCGGCGTCAACAGCGCCACTTATTATGGCGGCAATTTCATCGGCCCGGCGCTGGCCGGTCTGATCATATCCGTGTGGGGAATCAAGCCGGCTTTTTTCGCCTATGTGATCGGCGAGCTGATCGCCGCCACGTCGTTCGTCCTTTTGCGCTTCGAAAACGCGCCCGCCGGGCCTAAGCGCAAGTTCGATCTGTTCGGTGACCTGATCGCCGGCGCCCGCTACACGTTTCGGAACCGGGGCATTTTGTCGCTGATGATGCTGAGCGCGGTGATGGCGCTATTTTTGCAGCCCTATATGGATATGCTGCCGGGCATGGCCGACAAGGTTTTCGGCATGGGCGCCGAAGGCCTTGCCTTCCTGACCTCGGCGACCGGCGCCGGCGCCATGTGCGGCGGATTGTGGATCGCCCAGCGGGGCCGCATCGGCGGGCTGGTGCGTATCCATGTGATCATGTTGGCGGGCGCTATAGTGATGATGCTCGCCTTCGTTGCCACTGATATTTTGGTTGCCGCCATGGCCGCTTTGTTCGCGGTTGGCTTTTGTCTGATCTCGGCGCATTCGTCGAACATGACCCTGGTGCAGAACGCCGTCGACGGCGATTTCCGCGCCCGGGTCATCAGCTTTTCCGGCGTCGTTGGGGTGTCAGGCCCGGCCCTCGGCGCGCTGATTATCGGCTGGGCGGCGACGCAGCTCGGCTTCCGCCTGCCGATCGGCGTAAGCGCCGTGGTTGCCCTCGCCGCCTTTGCGCTGATCGCGCGCATGGTCTTAGCCCGCGCACCGGAATTGGAAGCGTCGAAACTTTAAGCAATCAATCGATCACCGCGATGGCGTTAATCTCCAACATGCAGCGGGGATCGGTGGCCAGGCGGACGATTTGAACGGTGGTGGTGGCCGGCTTGGAATCGCCGAAATATTCCAACCAGACTTTGTTCAAGATATCCTGCTGTTCCATGTCCGTCAGAAAGCGGTCGGCGGTGACGATATCATCGAACGTGGCGCCCACCGCCGAGAGGCCTTTTTTTAAATTCTCCAACGTCGCCCGCGCTTGACCCTCCATGTCCGTTGGCATATTGGCGAACTCTTCCGGGATGTGCGGATGACTGTGATAGACCGGCGCCGCCGTGACCCCGGCGCAATAGACGGTGGTGCCGCCGGTCACCTTGATGGCGGGGGCGTAGGGCATCCACACGTCGGGGGCGTCGGGCCAGTGAATATGTTCGACTTGTTTGGGCATGGGTTACCTCCGGTTTGGGTCAGGTGAGCAATATGGCACGAAAATCATTGACGTTTGTATAGGTAGGCCCGGTGACGATCAAATCACCGAGGTCAGCGAAAAATCCGTGGGCGTCGTTGTTATCAAGCATGGCTGCCGCATCGAGGCCAAGGGCACGCGCCCGCTGCAAAGTATCTGGCCCGATAAACGCGCCGGCATTGTCTTCGCTGCCGTCGATGCCGTCGGTATCGCAGGCGATGGCGTGGGCATCGGCGCGCCCCTTTAACGCCAGGGCCAGGGCCAGCAGAAATTCCGAATTGGGGCCGCCCTTGCCGTTGCCCCGCAGCGTGACCGTAGCCTCGCCGCCCGACAACAAAACCGAGGGCCGCAACTCATGGGCATCCAGCTTGGCCGCCATCTCCAACCCCATGTCCCGCGCCTCGCCTTCCAGATCGGCGCCCAGGATCACTGGCTCCACACCCAACTCCCGAGCCCGCGCTGCGGCGGCTTCGAGGGCGCGGCCCGCATCGGCGATAATGAACGCCTCATCATTGGCGAAGGCCACATCGCCTGGCTCCGGCGTCTCGCTCATGGCATTGAGAATCTCTTCCGGCGCATCGATGCCATAGCGGGCGAGCACAGCCAGGGCGTCGGCGCATGTGGTGGCATCGGGCACCGTCGGGCCCGACGCGATCACCGACAGATCGTCGCCGGCCACGTCGGATATGGCCAAGCTCAATAGTTTTGCCGGGCGGCAAGCGGCGGCGAGCCGCCCGCCCTTGATGGCCGAGATATGCTTACGCACCGTGTTCATAGCGTCGATGGGCGCGCCCGAGGCCAGCAAGGCAGTCGTCAGTTCCTGCTTGGCGACGAGCGAAATACCGTCCGCCGGCGACGTCAGCAGCGCCGAGCCGCCCCCCGACAACAAACAAATCACCAGATCATCAGGCCTAAGCCCGCTCACCAGTTCCAGCATGCGCCGGGTTGCCGCCTGGCCGGCCGCGCCGGGCACCGGATGATCGGCCTCCACAACTTCGATGGATTTCGTCGGACGGGCGTAGCCGTGGCGGGTGATGACCAGACCTTCGAGCGGGCCTGGCCAATGGGCTTCCACCGCCTCGGCCATGGCCGCCGATGCCTTGCCGGCGCCGATCACGATACAACGACCGGCCTGGTTTTCGTAGCCATGCAAATAGGACGCCATGCACCGGGACGGCTGCGCCGCTTGAACGGCGGTTTCGAACAAATCGGTTAATAGGGCGCTGGGGGTCAACAGCTCGGTTCGGGCAGCTTGCGAATGGCGCGCAGTTTTAGCTGGACCACGGCCAGTCCGATATCAAAGGTGATGGCGCTGCCGATGCCATTATCATGTATGTCCTGGGTGATGCTGGTTATCGGCTCGGCGGCGGTGCCGGTATAGCGATGAAATGATCCGACTGTGCGCCACGAGCGCCCGCCAAGCAGCTCGGCATCACCCTTGGGCGGCGGCCTGATGGCAATGGCCGTTCCGGTCAACAGCTCAAAGACGCGCATCGGCTCTGGTCCTGAGCCATCGAACAAAACATAGTTCATGGTGCGCTTGCCTTGTTCTATTTGTTGCGCAGTCCACAGAAACGATTGCACCGGAAAACGGGCTTCCTTCGGTAAGGCCAAGGTCTGGTCCTTGGGCACGCTAAGCCGCACTTGCCCCGCCGCGCCCGGGTGGGGGCGCGATGCAACGCCGCGTATCGGGGCCAAATCCTGGCCGTTCATGCGCGTACTATGATCGAAGGTCAGGCGGGTGCCGTCTTTGGCCTCGGAATTGCTGATATCGGATTCGAACTGCATATTGCGCCCGCCCCGCAATTGCGCCGTGATGGCGAAGCGCCCGGTCAGCCGCCAGGCCCGGCAGGTGCTTTCCAGGCGCAAAATCTGCGTGCCGTTATAGCTGGTAACGGCGCCCGGCAAGCGCCACTCCTTGACGGTGATTTCATAGATCGCCTCGTGCGGCTGCACGGTGGCGGCCTCGGCGCCGCCGGTAATCGCGATTGCCAGCGCGGCCGATGCGAGCATGGCCTTCATCGCAAGGCCTCGTCCACCCAGCCGGCCCAGGCCAATGTGGCCCCGTCGCTGCCTTCGGCCCCGACAAGCTGCAAGCCGACGGGCATGCCATTCGGACCTGAATAGGCCGGCAATGTAACGCACGGACCATGCATCAAGGTCCAAAGCCCGTTGAAGGCGCCGCCTTCGATGATGGTGAGGTCCTTGGGCGCTTCCCCGGTGGCCGCAGGCGTGATCAGGATATCGAAATCGCCGAATATGGGGGCCAACAAACCCCGCACCCTTGCCGCTTCCGCCTTGGCGGCTTCGTAGTCGGCGTCGCTGACGGATTTGCCGAACACATATCCGTCCCGCGACCAGGAAGTGATCTCGTCCAGATGATCGGCGATGAAATCGTCCGAGGCGCGCACGCCTTCGTATGCCGTAATATGCCTGAAGCGTTCCTCCATGACGGCTCGGAAATCATCGGCCAGGTCCACATCGCTGACCGACGCGCCTGCGGCGTTCAATTTTTGGCTGGCGTGTTCGATCATGGCGACGGTTTCGGGCAAGGCTTTCGGCCAGACATGGGTGCGGGCGATGCCGATGCGGGGTGCGCCGGTGCGCGCCGGGGCTGCGCTCTCGCCGGTCAGCGCGGCGCGTATAAGTCCGATATCCTCCAAATGCCGCGCGAACAGGCCGAGGGTGTCGATGGATGGTTTCAAATGGCGGATGCCGGAGCGGTCGAGCCCGTCGAGGCTGCCCTTGAACCCATAAAGGCCGCACAGCGACGCTGGCCGTATCACCGAGCCGCCGGTCTGCGTGCCGTTGGCCAGCGGCACCATGAAATCGGCGACCGCGGCGGCCGAGCCCGAAGACGAGACGCCGGGCGTGCGCTCCAGATCATGGGGGTTGCGTGTCACGCTTGGAAACGGGCAGGCAAATTCGGTGGTGATGGTCTTGCCGAGGATCACCGCGCCGGCGGCCC
>Ga0209558_1000405_pt1 | contig 39128 bp, 23 predicted proteins | sample SaaInlV_150m_DNA_3_FD_184674 | JGI IMG/M metagenome (GOLD analysis project Ga0209558, IMG submission 184674) | Marine microbial communities from expanding oxygen minimum zones in the Saanich Inlet - Saanich Inlet SI074_LV_120m_DNA (SPAdes) (version 2) | ecosystem: Environmental > Aquatic >...
CGTACCAGCGCAGGAAGCGCGCCTGGAACGGCTCGTCGGTAATCCGGAACTCCGCTTTCGTCTGCTCCGAGACGGTTCGCTGAATGCGCGCGGAAAACGGAATCGTCGTGACGTCGCCTGTACCCAGGTCCACACGCCGGATCTGACCGCCCTGAGACAGCACGATGGCGCCACCGTCGGGCGTCCAGTCGTAGCCCGGAACGATGCGCAGCGTCTTCATGCCTTCCGCCATGTCCTGCTCGATCGGGTCCATGACGACACGCTCGGTCCCGGTCGCCAGGTCGCGGAGCCATAGCGCGGAGCGAGGGCCGAACTGGTGGCCCTTGAAGGAAATCGTGCCGTTGGGAATGCGGCGCACGAAGGCCACGTAGCGTCCGCTCGGGTCGACTTCCGCCGCGTAGCCGCCGCCGCTCGATGCGCGGCCTTGCTGTTGGGCCTCACCTGAAGTGATCGAAATCACGAGGCCCGACTCCAGATCCTTCCGACGGACCTGCCACGAACCGGACGTCGCGTCCCGCGTCGACGCCATGAACGGGCTTCGGCTCACATGGAAATACAGGTAGCGGCCATCCTGCGAGACCGATGGCCATGCCGCGCCCGATTCGTCGCCCGTCGCGACGAGCTCGATGCCGCTTCCCCCGTCGCGGTGGTACATCCATATGCCAGACTGGCTCGGGCTTCCAGGAGTCGTCGAGCGACGGGCCTTCCTTACGACGATGTAGTCACCGTCGGGCGTCCAGGTCGGCTCGAAGAATTTCGTAGCCTGGTCTTCCACCACGGCGCGAGGGTTCGAGCCGTCGGAGTCCATGATCCAGAGGTTGTTCTGCCCGTTCCGATCGGAGATGAACGCGATTGTCTGCCCGTCGGGCGAGTAGCGGGGGTGATAACCGACAGAGACTCCGGCGTCTCGTGTCAAAAGCTCCGCCTGACCACCAGAGATCGGGATCCGATAGACGCTACCGAGGAGGTCGAAGGCGATCCACTGGCCGTCTGGGGACACGTCGGTACTCATCCACGTGCCCTCGTCGGTCGTGAAGTCGACCTCGTACGAGTCGCCACGGGCGATGGTGACGTCCCAAGCCTCCGGGGCTTCTTGAGCTCCAGAGGGCTGGACGAACAATGCGAGAAGAAGTGCGCTGAACTGCGGTAGGGAATGAGCTTTCATGCTGTCGGTCCGGTCGATGTAGAAAACGGGCGGAAAAGCTACTCGCGATCGGACGACGGGCCAGAGCCTGCTCCCTACTTCGTTCCAGCGCCTCCCGTCTGGTTCCCTCCGTTGCCGGCCCGCGGATGCCCTCGCCCGCGCCTTAGAAGCCGCCTACTCTGTAGCGGTGCGGATCCCAGTCCACTCCGAGAGAACCCATGAGCCAAACGCACACGCCGACACTGACCCTCCTGACCACCATGCTGCTCGCGGCGGTCTCGTCTCCCCTCGCCTCGCCTCGCCTCGCAGCAAACAGCTGATTCGGGAGACCGAAGCAAGCGGCCACTTCCGCTCGAAGGGTGGGAGGAGAGCCGATCGCTCAACGTCGATCTCGATGAAGGCTCCTGGATGTCGCTCGACGTGAGTCCGGACGGGCGCACCATCGTATTCGATTTCCTCGGGGACCTTTTCACCATGCCGATCGCAGGTGGTGACGCGGCCCAGCTTCCTTCGGGGATGGCGTTCGACGCGCAGCCGCGATTCTCACCGGACGGGGCGCGTGTGGCCTTCACATCCGACCGAGGCGGCGGCCAGAACATCTGGATCATCGCCCTCGACCGATCTGATACGACCCAGATTCCGAGGGGACCCGAACGCGAGGCCCTCCCGGCGTGGCGGGCACGGAACGGATGAGCATCCGCGACACACACTTCATTTCCCATGTGCAGGAGAACACCATGAGCATACTCCGTTGGGCGGCCTCGGTCGCCCTCACCTTGGCGATTCTCGGGTCGATCCCCGAGCCCGCGGCCGCCCAGGAAGTCGACTATAACAGAGCCGAGCGCTTCCTTTCTTGGCACACGACACCGATGGTGTCGAACGACCAAGTGAACCCAAACTGGCTGGAAGACGGGCGGCGCTTCTGGTACCGAAACAGCTTGGGTGAAGGGCACGAGTTCATCTTCGTTGATCCGGGTGCGGGTGCCCGACGCCAGCTCTTCGACCACCACCGCCTCGCCTCCGCGATGTCCATGGCGGACGACACGTCTTACGTCGGCACGAAGCTGCCCTTTGACAATTTCGAGTTCGGCGAGGAACTCCGCACGATCGAGTTCGCCGCTCGGAAGCAGCAGTTCACGTGCAACATCGTCCAGTACTCCTGCATGGTCGGAGATACCGTCGCGAGCGACACCCCCTATGTCGAGTCGCCCGACGGATTGTGGGAGGCATTCGTGGTCGACTACGACCTCTACGTTCGCCCGACGGGTGGCGGAGACTCGATCCGCGTCACGACGGATGGAGAGGAGTACAACTCCTACGGACTCGGGGCGCCACGCCCCAGTCAGCTGCGGAATCCCGGCCCACGACGCCCTTCGGTCAGTTGGTCGCCCGACTCGCGGCGCGTGGCCGTATCGAGAGACGATGAGCGGGAAGTAGAGCACCATCACTACCTCTCCATGACCCCGCAGCGTCCAGAACACTTCTCCTACCCCTACGCACTTCCGGGCGACTCGATCATCCCGTACCCGGGCATTCATATCGTGTCACTGGATGTCGCTGCCACCACAGATGGTGACGGTGGGTCTCCCCTTCCGCAGGTAGCGAGCAACGTCGCCGTAGGCTTTGCGGAGCGGCCCCTTCAGTCGTCGTACGCGGGCTCCGTGCCGGACTCCGCCTGGAGTGATGACGGTGCGACGCTCTACGTGACGTCTACCGATCGCGGATATAAGAACATGTGGCTCACGGCCGTGAACGTGAACACCGGAGCGGAGCGCATTCTGGCTCACGAGACGGGCAAGACCTACGTCGAGATGGGCCACGGCACTCGACTCGATCCGGCGTCTTGGTACGTGTTCCAGAACGATGACGTCCTCTGGTGGTCGCAGCGTGACGGGTGGGCCCATCTGTACATGCTCGGCGCCGACGGCGCAGTGAAGACCCAGCTCACCTCGGGTGCATGGATGGTCGAGCGAGTCCTCCGCGTCGATGAGGCCTCGGGTCAGATCTACTTCATTGCGCGGGGTCGCGAGGCGGACCGGTTCATCTATGAGGCGTATATGTATCGGATCAATCGGGATGGGTCAGGTCTGACGCTGGTGACCCCACAAGAAGGCCACCACGAGATCACCTGGTCACCGGACGGATCCGTCTTTGTAGATCGCTGGTCTCAGATCGACGTACCGGCGCAGATCGCACTGAAGTCCGGAGCCGATGGGCGGACGATCATGCCGCTCGAAGCAGCCAATGTGGACCGCCTGACGGCAGAGCTCGACTTCCAGCCGGCGGAGGTCTTCACCGTGAAAGCTCGTGACGGCATCACGGACCTCTACGGGCTGATCTACTTCCCGCCGAACCTCGATCCGGAAGCGGAATACCCGATCATCTCGCATATCTATCCGGGCCCACAGGTCGGCTCGGTCGGGCGGGCGTGGAACTACCGCGGCGGTGGAGACGACTTCGCGCTCGCACAGCTCGGCTTCATCGTGATCCAGCTCGATCACATGGGGACGCCGTGGAGGTCGAAGGCCTTCCACGACAACTACTACGGTGACTTCAACGACAACGGACTGCCGGATCACATTACGGCCATCCAGCAGCTCGCGGCGCGGTATCCGGTCATCGATATCGACCGCGTGGGGATGTACGGACACTCGGGCGGGGGCTTCGCGACCGCCGACGCCATGTTCCGCTTCCCGGACTTCTTCAAGGTCGGCGTGTCGGGTGCTGGCAACCACGACAACGCCACCTACAACATCTACTGGGCGGAGAAGTACCAGGGTGAGCTGACGCGCGACGAGGACACGGGCGTCGACAACTTCCAGGAAGAGGCGAACAAGTCGCATGTCGCGAACCTCCAGGGGAAGTTGCTGCTGATGCACGGCGACATGGACGACAACGTCCACCCTGCCATGACCATCCAGGTCGTGGACGAGTTGATCAAGGCCAACAAGGACTTCGATCTGCTCATCGCGCCGAATCGGGCCCACGGGCTCAACGAACCGTACTTCGTGCGGAAGCGCTGGGACTACTTCGTGACGCACCTCCTCGGCGCCGAGCCGCCAAGTGAGTACGTGATACAGCGTCCGCAGAACTGACCGAATGAAGGACGGGTAGGGGCCCGGCAGGGCCCCTACCCGGATCTTTCCCGCCCGGCTGTATCCCGGTTTGTAGTGCCTAGCGGATATTCCAACCGTTGACCGACCCGCCGTTGAGGAGACGATCCAGTTCCTGGAACTCGACCCGGCTTTTGATGACCTACGAGAGCATCCGGGCTATCAGGAGCTCGTCGCGGGACGCTGATTCGCGTCAGCGATCCCTATCGCTCACCGGCACCGTCCCCATCGGCTTCAGATACGTCTCCCACCACCCGAGCTCGTTGATCATCCGGTGCACGTTGTTCCAGTGACCGCGGATGCCATGCGCCATGCCCTCGTAGATGATGAGCTTCGTGGGCACCCGCTGCTTCTTGAGCGACGTGTAGAGCTGGATCGACCCCTCCAACGGAACGCGGTAGTCGTCCTCTCCGTGCACGAACAACGTGGCGGCCTTTACTCCACCAGAGTTGAGGTAGGCGGACTGCCGGATCATGACCTCTCTGGCTTCCGGATCCCAGGGCGGTCCGAGGAACTCCATCTCCTTCGTGCGAGCGACATCCGATAGCGCGTAGTTGCTCGTCCAGTTCGAGGCGCCTGCGCCGGGCACGGCAGCCTTGAAGCGGTCCGGATATCGGGTGATCAGCCAGTTGGTCAGGATGCCGCCGTACGAGTGGCCGGTCGAGCCCACGCGATCTCGGTCGATCGGGTATTGCTCGATGAGGTGGTCGACGCCAGCCAGCACGTCTTCGCCGTCGTTGGTGCCCCAGGCTCCCCACGTTCCCCATTTGAAGTCGTCCCCGTAGCCTGTCGAGCTGCGGAAGTTGGGTAGGAATACGAAGTACCCGTTTGCGGCGAACAGCATGTTCTTGAAGTTGAAGCCGTATCCCGAGGCGCTGTGCGGCCCTCCGTGGTTGACGACGATCAGTGGGTACGTGCCGGCCTCAGGGTCGTAGCCGTAGGGGTACAGCAGGAATCCCTCGACCGGTGTGCCGTCGTAACTCGTGTAGAGGATGCGCTCCGAAGGGCGACTGGCTAACTCGACCTCGGATAGGAAGTCCTCGTGCACGTCGGTCAGTCGGCGCTCGTTCTGTCCGTCGATGTCTGCTACATAGATGTCAGAAGGGCGCTCGAACTCGCCGACGGCGTACGTCATGCGTTGGAACGACTGATCGATATCTAGCCCTTGGATTCGGCGTTCACCCGTCGTGACCTGCTCGACTCCGCCTCCGTCTGGGGAGACTCGGAAGAGGTGCCTCCCGCCGCCGATACCGGTGACGAGGTAGATGTAGCGACTGTCCGGCGACCACATCGGCGCACCCGCATCCAGATCCCAGTCGGCCGTGAGGTTGACGGGGTCTCCGCCGTCGGCCGGTCGGATGTAGAGGTCGCGGGGTCCGCCGTGCCTCAGCTTACGGTCGATGATCATGTTGGTGCCGAAGCCACGCGTATACGAAATCCACCGACCGTCGGGTGAGAAACCTGCTCCCGAGTAGGTGTAGCCGTCATCGGTGAGGCGGGTGAGCTGCCCTTCCACCGTGACCATGAAGAGGTCTGACCGGCCGTAGGCCAGTTCGTCGAGCACGGCTTCGTCGGCGCTGAAGAGCAGTGAACTCCCGTCCGGCCGCCACTGCACGCCACTCGGTCGCAGTCCCAGGCTTGTCAGCTGTCGAGCTTCACCCGAGCCCGCGGCGGGCGTGAGGAAGATTTCCGTCAAAGGCTGAACGTCAGGGTCAGGCAGTGGGAAGCTTTGGCGGTCGCGGCGGAAAGGGTACCAGTCGAAAGCCTCTCCTTTGAAGCGCTCTTCGTGTCGCTGCTCGAAGGCCGTCAGTTCTGGCTGTGCAACCGCCGGCATCGGCGTGTCTCGCGTAATCGCGAGCCAGCGTCCGTCTGGGCTGGTGGGACCATCCGGGTCGACGCTGTTGTCGCGGACGGCGGGTTCGCTCAGGCGCGATGGATCGACCAGCCACGTAAGGTCCTGATGGCTGACTCGCAGGAGACCATCTGCGGCCCAGCGAGGGTCGGACACGTCTTGGCCGTTGCGCTGAACTCGCACGGGCTCGGCCGATCCGTCGGCTCGAGCGATCCACGACTCAGTCGCTGTCCCGTTGGTCTCCTCGATGCGAAGCGAGACGGTATAGGCGACCCAATCACCCTCGGGGGAGATCAGCGGAGAGCCGACGCTCTTCACACTGTAGTAGTCTTCCAACGTCAGCTGCCGCCCTGTTTGAGCGGACGCGGGGACTGAGGCGAGAAGTACCACACCGAGAGAAAGGATGATTCGGCGCATGGCCGCCTCCAGCTTCTTGGATTGTTTGGATTCCTACCGCGGACCCAATCGGACTAGGGTGCGGGGCCAGAATAGCCTCTTGCTCGGTGCGGCGCTCCTAGGGGAGGAATCAGCCCTAAGCCATGGTCCGGATGAGGGCCGATTGTGACATGTGCGGGACCCGATGAAGTCGCGACCCCAATGAGAGAGCGACGAGGCGATCAGAAGCTCGTTGTGGGCGTGTTCACGTTGGTAGGATACCGGTGGCAGGAAAGTGAAGACATCGATCACACGATCTAAGGATGTGCTCAAACAACTGGATGGCGTGCCGGGCGCTGAGTTTCGTTCAGCGCTCATCGAACGAATCCTGCGAGCGTTTCTCCATCGGCGGGCTCTCGATGCGGTGCAGGCCAGGGATCGGGCGCTTCTGGGTAGAGAGGAGGATGGGTTCAACGTCGAGGCTCGGGACGTCTTGGAATACCAGGCCCCTTTGCTGGACATTGATGTCTGACGCCGCCGTCCAGGTCACCCGGTGAGAAGGGGAGAGCTGTACCGTGTACGAAGGCCTGGAGGTGACGTCAGGCGGTCCCGAGTGTTCGTTGTCGTTAGTCGCCAAGCGCTCATCGACTCCTGTTTCGCGACCGTGGCGTGCGCTCCTGTGTACACGCAAGGAGAGAGCTGTCTAGCGTTGCGAGGCGCGTCCACGCGGCCAATGTTGCAAAGCACACGTACTCGAGTCGGAGGAAGGATCCCGTGAGAAGCAACGGACGGACCATCGTATCAGCGCTCGCACTCTTCGCTGTGGCTGCGAGCTCGGCTCTCGCACAGGATGGGGCCAAGAAGCGCATGACGATGGAAGAGTCTCTCCTCCTACCGGCGTGGAGCGGGTACCGGCTGTCCCCCGACAACAGCAAGGTGGTCTTCACCAAGCGGGAGATGGACACGGAGGAATGGGAGAGCGTCACGCACGTATGGGTCCACGACCTCGAGGCCAATGAGTCGATCCAACTGACGAACTCCGCGCGTGGCGAGAGTAATCCGCGGTGGTTGCCGGATGGTCGCGTCCTTTTCAGCTCCCGCCGTGGCGAGGGTGATGACGCGGAGAATCAGTACTGGGCGATTTCACTGCGTGGTGGTGAAGCGGTGGCGTTCTTCGATGATGACGAAGCTCCGAACAGCGGCTCGTTCACCCGGGACTTCTCGATGATCGCGTACGCCGAGGAATCTGAGCGTGTCGACAAAGAAGAATGGGAAGAGCGGACAGAGAAGAAGGACGACGCGTATTACGCTGAGGTGAAGCTCACCTGGCGGCATCTCTGGGTGTACGATTCGGAGACGGGTGAGAAGACGCAGATCACAGAGGGAGAGTTCGACCACCAGGGACCGCAGTGGTCGCCTGACGGAGAGTGGATCGCGTTTACGTCGAACCGGACGCAGACGCAGATGGGTGATCCTGATCGTAGCGACAACTCCGACGTCCTGATCATCGCAGCCGACGGTGGCGAGCCTCGCAATCTCAGCGCGAGCAACGCTGGGTCGGATGGTGGGCCGGTGTGGTCGCCGGACGGGACCCGGATCGCCTACACCGGCTCGCTCGTCGAGAACGGCGGCGCCGCCCAGAACGATGTCTTTGTCGTGGCTGTGTCCGGCGGTGAGCCTCGAAACCTCACGCTAGACGTCAACCTCTCGGCATCCGGTGTGCGTTGGTCCGAGGATGGCAGCGAGATCCTGTTCACGGTGGCGAACGGACTCTCGTCGCATCTGTATAAGATGTCCGCCACAGGCGGCGAGCCCGAGATGATCCTGCCCGACGACGACTTCATATACGGCGGCACAACGCTCTCCGACGACGGCACCAAGCTGATCTTCACCGGGAGCTCGCCCTACACCACGGGTGAGGTCTTCATCGCAGATGCCGACGGGTCGAACATCGAGCACGTGCTCAGCCCGACCGGTGAGATGGAAGACTTCGACATCGCGCGGTCGGAGCTGTTGACCTGGGAGGGCGCGGACGGCTGGGAGATCGAGGGTGTGCTCACCTACCCGCTCGACTACGTCGAAGGACAGAGCTACCCCATGATCCTCCAGGTTCATGGTGGTCCTCACGGCCGTTACTCGAAAGCCTTCAATTCAGGCTCGCAGATTTGGGCCGCGCGCGGTTACGCGGTGCTACGCGGCAATCCGCGGGGCAGTTCCGGCCGTAGCTACGAGTTCTCCAACGCCAACTATATGGACTGGGGCGGCAAGGATTTCGAGGACCTGATGGAGGGCGTCGACCATGTCGTGGACATGGGGATCGCTGATCCGGATCAGCTCGCGATCATGGGCGGCAGCTACGGTGGTTTCATGACCTTCTGGAGTATCACGCAGACCGATCGCTTCAAGGCGGCGATCGGTCATGCCGCGATCTCCGATTGGTATGCATTCTACGGACAGACCGACATCCCCTTCCTACTCGAGTTCGGGTTCGGCGGGCTGCCCTGGGAGACGAAAGAGACCTTCGAGGAGTTTTCGCCGATCGAGTATGCGGTAAACGTGACGACGCCTCTGCTCATCACGCACGGCGAGGAAGATGCGCGCGTGCCGATCACTCAGGGTGAGGAGTACTTCCGTGCGCTCAAGAAGATGGGCAACGACGTGGAATTCCTACGCTTCCCGCGCGAAGGCCACGGGATTCGCGAGCCCCGTCACCGCATCTACTTGGATCAGGAACAGGCCAAGTGGTTCGACCGATGGATCAAGGCGAGGACGGTGACGGACTCGGACAGGTAGGAGGACCGGCGCAGACCCCAAGCCGAGATACCCTCTGCCCAGCTGGACCCGTGCCCGGCCCCGAGCACATGCATCAGCCGACCGTCACGTGGTGCCCATCGGGACGAAAATGTGTTGCGGTTACTTACCCTCCATTGCTCACCGTGGACGGACGCCTTGCGCGCTTGTCCGCCCTGGGCGCATGGTCTTTTCCCCTAGACACAAAACCAACCAAGGCGCCCGCCATCCAACTCAGCACTGGACCGAATGGAGCGCGCCAGCACGTCCGTCTCTTCACGATGGATGCTGCCCATGGCTGACGCGCACCGAGGTCCGGCGAACCCGCAATCGCTCGAGAAGCAACTCGGCCTGTGGGATGTATACGCTTTGGCTACGGGTGCCACGCTCAGCTCCGGCTTCTTCTTGTTGCCGGGCATCGCAGCCGCAGGTGCCGGTCCCGCGATGCCGCTCTCGTACCTGTTGGCGGCGCTCATTCTTTTGCCCGGACTTCTGAGCAAAGTCGAACTTGCGACGGCCATGCCGAAGGCAGGAGGGATCTATTACTTCCTGGATCGGAGTATGGGGCCTCTGGTGGGCACGATCGGCGGCTTCGGGACGTGGATCGCGCTCATCCTGAAGTCCGCCTTCGCCTTGGTGGGTGTCGGTGCCTATTTGCACCTCTTTTTTCCAGGCCTGGAGCTCGGCCCCATCGCCGCAGCGTTCGCCATCTTCTTCGGCGTGGTGAACTACTTCGGAGCGAAAAAGAGCGGATCGTTTCAGGTTCTGCTGCTGATCGGGTTGTTGATCTTGCTGCTCTGGTTCTGCGGATTCGGGCTCATGCAGATGGAGTTCGCGCAATTCGAGGGTTTCTATGATTCCGGCAGTACGGGGGTGATCGGTACCGCCGGCTTAGTGATCGTCAGCTACATGGGGCTCACCAAAGTCTCCAGTGTCGCAGAGGAGGTTAAGGATCCAGAAAGGAACCTCCCGCTCGGCATGTTCCTGGCGTTTGCGACCATCGTTGTGGTCTACACCGTGGGCACGTCCGTCATGATCGGCGTGGTCGGGATCGATGTCTTGGCCGCAAACGGGGGCGATCTGACACCGGTCGCCACCGTTGCTGAAGCCCTAGTCGGGCCGTGGGGAAGGTTGGTCATGACGGTGGCGGCCGTGCTCGCCTTTTCATCGGTAGCGAATGCAGGGGTCCTGTCGGCGTCGCGCTATCCGCTTGCCATGGGTCGCGATCGACTCCTTCCCGATGTTTTTGGGAAGATCGGAGCGCGTGGAACACCAACGCTGGGCATTGTCGTCACGGTGCTCTTGATCTTGCTGTGCGTCACTCTATTCGATCCGACTAAGATCGCGAAGCTGGCGAGTGCGTTTAAGCTCGTCATGTTCGCGCTTGCCTGCCTGGCCGTCATCGTCATGCGTGAGAGCGGCATCGAATCGTACGATCCCGGATTTCGATCTCCGCTGTATCCTGGCATCCAGATCGTCGGGATACTCGGATCCTTCTGGCTGATTGTGAACATGGGTATTCTGCCGACCCTGTTTACTGGAGGGCTGATCACCTTCGGAGCGATGTGGTTCACCTACTACGCTCGAGACCGAGTGTCGCGCGAAGGTGCCATTTTCCATGTCTTCGAGCGCTTGGGACGCCAACGATATGACGGCCTAGATCGCGAGTTGCGGGAGATCATCAAGGAACGTGGGCCGCGTGAAGCAGATCCATTCGAAGAGCTGCTGACAGAGGCCGATGTGCTCGATGTCAAAGGCCCGGTACTCTTCGAGAAACTTGCGGGATTAGCCGCGCAGCGCATGGCCAAGACACTGCCGTTGGCGTCTGATGAATTGTGCTCAGGGTTCTTGGAAGGGACGCGTCGGGGAGGGACACCCGTGTCACACGGTGCCGCGCTTCCCCATATGCGCTCAGACCTTCTGCGTTCTCCGAGCGTTCTGCTGGCCCGTGTACCAGGCGGGGTCGACTTCGAGGGGCAAGCTGAGATCGCTCCGGATGAAGTCGTGCGAGCGGTCTTCTTCCTCGCCAGTCCGGAAGAGGATCCCGGGCTGCATCTCCGGATTCTGGCTCAGATTGCCCGGCGCGTTGATCAAGATGCGTTTATGGATGAGTGGCTAGCGGCCTCGAGTGACGAGGAACTCAAAGAAGCACTCTTCCGGAACGAGCGCATGCTCGTCATTACCCTCAAGTCCGATCGGGGCGGGGCTGATTTGATTGGACGGAAGCTTCGCGAGGTGTCGCTCCCGGAAGGCACGCTGATTGCCATGTTGCGCCGGGACGACCAGTTGTTATTCCCGAGCGGTGATACCTCGTTGGCAGAAGGCGATCGCCTCACGGTCCTTGGGCGCCCAGAGGGCGTGGCAGCACTACGGGAGCGGTACGGGCTACCGACGTAGAGTTGAGCGGCCAGATGCGGTTCAGCGTCCAGGCGCTGGCGGCGGAGACGAGCCGGGCGGTCTAGTCGATCGCCGGCCCCGCCTGGGGGAACCGCCGCCGGCTGATTGGGGTCCATTCCTCAACGATCCGCAGTCCCACGGGGTCATCGAAGTACCCACAAGTTTCATTCCGTTTACACCTGCCTGGATTGCCCATGATCACTCGACGCGATTGGCTTCGACTCAGCGCTACTGCTACCGCAGCCCTCGGCCTGAAGCCCAACCTGCTCATGGCACTGCAGGACGGCGCGGTGAACACGCGACCCATTCCCTCGAGTGGCGAGCAACTTCCCGTCATCGGACTCGGTGGGCGGTGGATCAACAGTAATTCGTCAGTTGAGGAGCTCGCCGACCATCGGGCCGTCATGCACGAGCTCGCGAAGGATGCCGAGGGTGTGGGACGACTCTTCGACAGCGCGGCCGGATACGGCGGGGGTGGCTCCGAGGAATACGGGGGCCAGTGGGGCGACGAAGACGGATTCGGCGACGACATCTTCTGGGCCACGAAGGTGAATGTGGTCGGGAGAGGGAGTTCGGAGGCCGACCCCGCAGCCGTGCGTGAGCAGATCGAGCGGTCGTTCGAGCGCATGCGCCGCGACGTGATCGACCTCAATCAAGTGCACAACATGGGTGATCCGGCGACGCAACTCGGGATCCTGAAGGAATACAAGGACGAAGGCCGGATCCGCTACATCGGCATCACCACGACGAGCGCAAGGCAGTACGGAGAGTTGGAGCAGGTGATGCGGGACTATCCGATCGACTTCATTGGCATCGACTACGCGATCGATAACCGCGGTGTGGAGGAGCGGATCCTTCCCTTGGCCCAGGATCAAGGGATCGGGGTGCTGGTCTATCTGCCCTTCGGGCGGAGCCGCATGTGGTCACGGATTGGCGATCGGGAGCTCCCGGAGTGGGCGGCTGAGTTCGATGCGCATACCTGGGCGCAGTTCATGCTCAAATATGCCGTGGCCCACCCGGCTATTTCCGTCGCCTGTCCGGGCACGGGCGACCCCGAGCACATGATCGACAACCTGGGTGGGGGACGGGGACGGATGCCTACCCCGGATCACGTACGTCGCATGGTCGAGTGGGAGTCGACTCTGCCGAGCGCCTAGCCTCAGCGGGTGGCTACAGGGGCGGGGGCGTGGACGTTGGGTTCCATGCCCCCGCCTTGCATTTGGCCGGCTCAGCGCCCGATGAGGCGCTCGCTGATCTCGCGCAGCTCGGCCCGCGCCCCCGCATCGTAGGGCTGGGCGTACCGGGTTCGGCTCGGGCGCCCGTCGACGAAGAATTGCTACCCCTCGTCTGCAACGGCTTTAAAGACTAAAGAGTGCGTCGAGACGGTGATCATCGCCGCCAAAATGGGTCGCAATATCATCGCCTCGATCGCACCGCTACCATGGGGTGCTCGCCCCGAATGCCGGACTCCGGGCCGGGGTAATCCACTTCGGCAGTCTCCAAGCCGAGATACCCACTGCCCAGCTGCTGAGCCCAGGACCAGAGTCTTCCACCGATGCTGAGCCCACTCGCCCTCCAGCTCCGCTCGTGTCCGCTGGGCCACCCTGCTCGCTCGGATCTTGAGGTGCTGCCGCTTCTCTGTCCCGCGTGTGGTGGCCAGATGAGCATTCTCGCGTTCCTCTGAACGACTTCGGAGCACTCTTAAACGCTGCTTATGCCTCACACAATCATCAGTAATTTGACGTAATATCTAAATTCGCGGACAATTATCGGTCGTCGAGACCACTCAACGCACCACGATATAGGAAGACCCATGGACGAACATGCTGGCGAGACTGCAGGCAAATGCCCCGTCATGCACGATGTCGACATACCCACGACTGCGGAGGGTACGTCGAACCGCGACTGGTGGCCGAACCAGCTGGACCTCTCGGTCCTCCACCAGAACTCTCCCGTGTCCGACCCCATGGGCAACGCGTTCAACTACGCGAATGAATTTAAGAAGCTCGATATCGAGGTCCTCAAGAAGGACCTTTTCGAGCTTATGACTACATCGCAGGCATGGTGGCCGGCCGATTACGGTCACTATGGACCTCTCTTCATTCGGATGTCCTGGCACAGCGCTGGCACCTACCGCACCGGAGACGGCCGCGGCGGCGCGTCCTCGGGCACCCAACGCTTCGCGCCTCTCAATAGCTGGCCTGATAACGGAAACCTCGACAAGGCGCGCCGACTGCTTTGGCCGATCAAGCAGAAGTACGGCAGCAAGATCTCCTGGGCCGACCTCATGATATTCGCGGGCGACTGTGCCCTGGAGTCGATGGGGTTCAAGCCCTTCGGGTTCGCCGGTGGACGTGAGGACATCTGGGAACCCGAGGCAGACATCTATTGGGGAGCCGAGACTGAGTGGCTCGGTGACAAGAGATACTCTGGTGAGCGTGACCTAGAGAGACCTCTCGCCGCCGTTCAGATGGGGCTGATCTACGTGAACCCGGAAGGGCCGAACGGAGAACCGAGCCCTGTCGCTTCCGGGCGCGATATTCGTGAGACATTCGGGCGCATGGCCATGAACGACGAAGAGACCGTCGCACTCATCGCCGGCGGACACACGTTCGGTAAGTGCCACGGCGCTGGCGATGCCGGGCTCGTCGGCGCAGAGCCCGAGGGCGCCAGCATCGAAGAGCAGGGCCTCGGCTGGAAGAACAGCTTCGGCAGCGGCTTGGGCGTCGATGCGATCACCAGCGGAATCGAGGGCGCGTGGACTCCGACGCCGACCCAGTGGGATCACAGCTACTTGGACACCCTGTTCGGCTACGAGTGGACTCTCGTGAAGAGCCCTGCCGGAGCCTGGCAATGGATTCCGACCGACCCTGCCGCAGCGCAGGCGGTACCGGATGCACACGATCCGTTGAAGCGGCACGCACCCATCATGACCACGGCGGACCTCGCGCTTCGGTCAGACCCGATCTACGAGCCGATCGCCAGGCGCTTCCATGAGAACCCAGAGCAGTTGGCAGACGCGTTCGCCCGGGCCTGGTTCAAGCTGACACACCGCGACATGGGTCCTCGCACTCGCTACCTCGGAGCCCTCGCTCCAACTGAGGAACTCATTTGGCAGGATCCGATCCCCGCGGTCGACCATGAACTGATTGACGCGGGGGACATCACCACGCTCAAGGCGAAGATCCTCGCTTCGGGGCTTTCAGTCTCCCATCTGGTCTCGACCGCCTGGGCGTCGGCGGCCACGTTCCGCGGCTCAGACAAGCGCGGTGGAGCGAACGGTGGTCGCCTGCGTCTCGAGCCACAGAGGAGCTGGGAAGTCAACCAGCCCGCCCAGCTGACGAACGTGCTGGAGGCCCTCGAGGCAATCCAGACGGCGTTCAATAATGCTCAATCCGGAGGAAAGAAGGTTTCGCTTGCCGACACGATTGTCCTGGCTGGCTGCGCGGCCGTGGAGAAAGCCGCGCAGAATGCCGGGCACGAGGTGGAGGTCCCCTTCACGCCCGGGCGCATGGACGCATCGCAGGAGCACACTGACGTGGAGTCGGCAGCCGTACTCGAACCGATCGCAGACGGCTTCCGCAATTACCTGAAAGCCGAGTTCACCGTGTCTGCGGAAGAGCTGCTGGTCGACCGAGCGCAACTCATGACGCTGACGGCACCAGAGATGACGGTGCTCGTTGGTGGCATGCGCGTCTTGAACGCGAACGTCGATCAGTCGCCGCACGGTGTCTTCACCGAGCGTCCAGAGACGCTTACCAACGATTTCTTCGTAAACCTGCTGGATATGAGCACAACATGGGCTGCGGCATCGGACACCGAAGACGTGTTCGAGGGGTGCGATCGTGCGACGGGGGCCAAGAAGTGGACCGGCACCCGCGTGGATCTCATCTTTGGATCGAACTCCCAGCTACGCGCGATCGCAGAGGTCTACGGATGTGACGACGGGCAGGGTGCCCTTGTGCGTGACTTCGTCGCCGCCTGGGACAAGGTGATGAACCTCGACCGCTTCGATCTGGGGTAGCCTCAGGGGCCTGCGGCTCAGCCGCATGCGGCCAGGCTTCGCTCCAACCAGTCATGTGAGCAGCAACCGGGGTGGCGTTCCGAGTCTTGAAAACGCCACCCTTTGCTGTGCCTGTAACTGTTTGCCTAGCCGCGTGAAGCCTTCAGGTCCAACCGCCTCGCCCGGGCGTTGGCGTAGACTGGCTTGAGTAGCGCGTCCGCCATTCGGTCCTGTCCAATTCGTCCTGTCCATTCAGGATATGCTTTCACCCAGCCGGCACAGGCCCTTGCCGACTCGCATATGACCGCGAGAACGGCATCGTTTCTCGCGCAGCGTGAAGAAACGAATGAGCTTCACCGTGACCACTCCAACGGGTTGAGGCGCGGGCCTCAGTGTATGAGCGAGGCTGCCAGCCTCACCCGCTCCCCGCGGGGTGTCAAGAATCGAAGTAGGGCGCGATTGCAGACGGAGGTGGTGGGGGTGTGGCCAAGCTGACCCCGACAAAGAGCGTCGCGGAGGCCAGGAACCCCGCGAGCACCGGCTCGACTGATGCGGGTCCAAACCATTCCCAGGCGAACGTCGCTACCACTCCGCCGATCATCGCGGCCGCGGCCCCCTCCTTGGTAGCTCGGCGCCAAACGATTCCACCGACGACCGGCATCACGAAGGCGGCCGCCATCAGCGCTGTGAAAAGCAGGACGATAAACTGGACCAACTCCCCCTCCCCGACGCCGCTCAAGAGCAAGACCACGGGGACCGAGCCGACCAGGAGGATCCCGACCCGATCGATCCACATCCGACGCTCGGGGGTCACGTCGGGATTCAACAGGTTCTGGTAGATGTCCACCGAAAGCGCAGAGCCGGCGACAATGAGCAAAGAGTCCACGGTCGACATCATCGCTGCGGTAATCGCGGCCAACATCACCGCGCCCAGCGTGGTCGGCAGCACCGCAGTCGCGATCATCGGCATCGCGAGGTCGCCCGTTGGCAGTTCAGGAAAAAGTACAATCGACGCAAGCGCCAAGATGAAGACCAAGAGGTTGAGTCCGAGGATCGTCACGATGGCAAAAAGAATACCGCGCCGGATCGTGCTCATGTCTTTCATCGCGTAGAGCCGAATCAGCTTCTCCGGCGTGGCGATCCCGCCTAGGAAGAACGAGAGCCCCATGGTGAGGAGAAGTGTCCCGGGCATCGTCTCCCACGTGAACACCAGCGGGTGCGCTGATTCAACCAGGTGCAGCAGACCGCTGATACCGTCTACCTGGCGAAGAACGAGAGGCACTGCAAAGACCGCCCCGAGCGCCATCACGACCAACTGGAACGCATCCGTGTAGACGACTGCGATCATTCCGCCGATGACGGTATAGACCAGAAGGATGACGGTGAACGCGACCATCCCTGTGGTGGTCGAGACACCGAAGACCGTGTTCGCGATCAGCCCTCCGGCCACGATCTGCGCCTGGATGTACACGACGGTCGCAATGAGGATGATCAGCGCGGCCAAGCCCCGAATGCCCTTTCCGTAGTAACGAGTCTCGATGAACGCGGGCAGCGTCAGCTCTTTCTGCTTTGTGAAGCGCGGCGCGAGCACCGCGACCATGAACCAGTATGAAAGAGGGATGGCGAGCAGCACCCAGCCAAACGACCAACCCGCGGTGTACATGACGCCGATCGTTCCTACGAACGTCCCAGCAGATGTGTGCGTTGCTGCCATGGTGGCGCCGCCTGTGAACCACCCGAGTTCACCGCCCGCGATCCAATAGTCCTTTTCGTTCCGCGTGGCCCGCAGGGCATACCAGCCGATCGCAAAGACGACGGCGAAATATCCGACGAAGACCCACATCTGAGTCGTCATTTGTGTTCCACCCACCACAACCACACCGCATAGCCCACGACGACGACCGCACACACGAGGAAGAGGCCCCAAAAGACGAACCCGGGCTGCCCGACGATGTGCTCATTCATGAGAGCTTGGCCCTCAAATGACGCCACCCGAAGCCGGCGAATACAAGAAGGATCAAGCCGGCCGCGAGGTCGATCGCGAGAGGCACCCCCGGGCGCCATCGGCCGTCCGCATCAGCGCGCAGGCTGACGACCGAGGGAAGAACTGCCAACTCGACTGAGTGAACGCCACCCTGGTCAGCGCGCAATCCGGTCGGAAAGCTCTCAGACACAGCCCACACTTCGGGCAAGGCGACCTCCGCGCGAAATACGTCAGGCCCTCCCTCGGACGGTGGAAGCGCAACGACAAGGACGGGTATATGAACGCTCACTCGCTCACCATTCCGCTCGACCGCGTTCGCAACCCAGTACCGCGCCGTGAACGCAAACGTCGGGCCCGGGCCGACGTTCAGCGTAAAGTCAGTCGCCCGCATCGACCCAACTTCTGGTTCCAGGCGGATGGGTGTACCGGTCTCCCGCTCCCCCAACCAGAAGACCTCCGCAGAAGCGTCGCCGAATTCCAATAACTCGAAACGGAGCGGCGCGATGCCCTCCGTGTCCAACACGTACTCAATGCGGACCTCCGCGCCTCCGTCATCCGGACTGAGGTCGGCAAACAGGTGCGCGGAGCGGACGGTCGATTGGGCCGAAACCGGCGCCGCGGCAATCAGGACCGCTGATGCGGCCCACCACGCGGTGCGGATCCTCAGCTCCAGGCCTGTTCCATGACCCGCATCGCGTTCCCGCCCATCGCTTTCGCGATGTCCTCGTCCGAATACTCGTTCTTCACGAGCCATCGGATGATGTTGCGAGAACCTTCCGTTGGGTTTTCGAGACCCTCGACGTACTCGACCTCCTCGTATTCCTGCCCCGGCTTCGTGGTACCCTTCGAGTCTTTGAGTGATAACGAAGCCATATAAGTGTGGTGCAAGCCCACGTGGTCTCCATACACCGTATCCGGGCCAAAGCCGACGTGGTCGATGCCCACCAACGCCTTTACATATTCGAAGTGCTCCATGAACGCGTCGAGATTGTGCGTTCGGTTGTTCTCAGTGAGCGTGGTGTGCGGCGCGCATTCGATACCGATCACCCCTCCCTTCGCAGCTACAGCTTCCAACACGTCGTCAGGCGCGAGCCTCTTCGATTCCCAAAGCGCACGCGCGCCGATGTGAGAGAGCACAATCGGCTTTTCGCTCCACTCCACCGTGTCGAGCGTCGTCTGATCCCCGCAGTGCGAGCAGTCGATAAGCAGCCCGACCTTGTTCATCCGTTGGACAGCTCGCTGGCCGAACTTGGTGAGGCCCCCGTCTCGGTCCTCCTTCAGTCCGTTCCCCAGCGCGTTCGACTCGGAATAGGTGATGCCGAGCGAACGCAGGCCGAAGCCGTGCAGCAGATCAATCCGGTCCAGATCGTGTTCGATCATCGCTGCCCCTTCCATGGTCGCGACCCACGCGACCTTACCCTCGTCGTGCGCACGCTGGACATCACCAATGCGCTGGCAATGAAGGACGAAGTCCTGATGGGCCAGATCACAGAGCCGCATGCCCAGATCGTGGAGGACATCGTCCCACTGCCACCCCGACGAAGAATGGATGTGGCAAATCCCGTCCATGAGGTTGTCGAACACACAGTCCCAGTGGGACGCTGCGAGCCCCTTGAACGCCGTGTGCATACGGCCGTGACGGGCGTACTCTGGGGTCTCTTGGATCTTGTCCGGGAAGACCCCGACGTGCTCGTGCATCGACACCAAGAGGCTGGCGTCGATGAGGCTTCGCACACGGGTTTCGTCCTCTTCGCTCAGCGGAAGCGTGTACGGCGGCACGCGCGTGAGCTCGTCCGCTAGGTCGAAGGACTTGTAGTCCTTCCCAGCTTCCAGATAGGAGAAAGACGAATATCCCTCGTACTTCTTCGTGAGGCTCATGCACTTCCTAGAGTGATGGTGGAACTAGGCTTGGACTGTCGGTAGGCACAACGTGGGGACGTTGCACTCGGCGGGCCATATTCCCCCGGAGAGCCCTCCAGCGTTCGCAATCCCCTTCCATCACCGCCAAGAGGTCCACGACCTCGAAAGACTTGAGGAGGCAGGGGAGGCCGGTCTCACGGATGAACGCCTGCCTGCCTGGATCTAGAGCATCGCCGGTGACGAAGACCACATGAGCCCTGATGTCCTCGACATCGCGCATCCTATTGAAGAGCTCACGCCCATTTATACCTGGCACACGAGTGTCAATCAGTGATTGGTGCGAGTCAGGTGACGTGTCTTGTGAGCTGCTCATATTGCCTCCGCGCGTACACTATTCGCACAGCATTGGTATGCGACAGTCCGCAGATGGGGCAGCTGGCCGCGCGTGACCACGCCACCCATTGCCATCCACGACGAAACCAAGCCTCTTGGTTGAGCGTACATTCCACCTCAGCACGAGTCCGATTCCATGCCCGAAGCGCGAAGCCGCCGCCCCCGGTTCTTACTCTCGTTCTTTGTAATAGCCGCATCGATGTTCGTGACCGAAGCCCCCGAGTTGACCGCCCAGGAAATGGAAATGGTCGGGGGCTCAGGTTCTGCCAACTTTGACCTCGCCGCGCGATTCGCGCCCTACAAGTTCACCGACATGGTGCACAGCACGACGGTGGCACCGAATTGGATCGAAGGCGGCGAGCGGTTCTGGTATCAGTGGGACAACTCGGACGGGACGTTCTACTACCTGGTTGATCCGGTTCGTGGCACGAAGGCACAGCTCTTCGACAACGACCGCATGGCCGCAGAACTGACCCGGATTACACTAGACCCGTGGGACGGTCAGCACCTCCCCATCCGATCGATTCGCTTCATAAGCAACGATGTCTTCCAGTTCGAGGTCGAGTCGTCTCAGGACGAAGAGGCCGATGACGAGGCCGACGAAGAGGAGACCGACGGAGAGGAGCAGGACGACGAGCGATCTGGGCGACAGAGCGCGGACAAGCTCGTGCACCACTTCGAGTTCACGGTCTCCACGCAGACGCTCCGCGAGCTCGACGACTACGAGGAGCCGGACAGTCACCCGGGTTGGGCCAGCGTCTCGCCGGACGGAGAGACCGTCGTCTTCGCCAAGCAGTACAACCTCTGGATGATGAGCGGCGCCGACTACGCGCTCATCCTCGACGCTCGCCGGGGCGAAAGCGGTGACGAGGCAGAAGAGGCCGAAGAGGACGTCGACGTGACTGAGGTTCAGCTCACGACCGACGGGGAGAAGTACTACGACTACGGTGGCGGGTCGGGCCGTGGCGAGACAAACGTCTCCGAAGTCGAGAACATGGACGACCGGAAGCGTGCGGGGATCTCCTGGTCCAAGGACTCGCAGAAGTTTGCCATCGTTCGTAGGGATGCACGCGAGGTCGGCCTGCTGTGGGTCGTGCACTCGGTCGGCAACGATCGCCCCGAACTCGAGACCTACACGTACGACATGCCGGGCGATTCAGCCGTGACCCAAAGCGAGTTGCTCATCTACGACCTCGCAGACCGCTCCATGGTCCAGGTCGATGACGATCCGTGGCAGGATCAGATGATGTCGGTCCTCAGCGACCAGCAGTTCGTCTATCCAGACTCGGATGCACCGCGGCAGTCACAGTGGCTCTCCGACAGCTCGGACGAGATTTTGTTCACCCGAATCTCTCGGGACAGGAAGCGCACAGACGTCATGGTCGCGAATACGGCCACGGGTGCGGTGACGGCGGTCATCGAAGACCGCCTCAACACCTACATGGAAACGCGCACACCCATCCAGCTCGCCAATGGAGACCTGTTGTGGTGGTCCGAGCGCGACGGCTGGGCGCATGTCTATCGGTACCGGGCGGACGGCACGCTGGTCGGCCAACTGACGCAGGGCCCCTGGCATGTGCAGGGCCTGATCGGCGTCGATGAGGTCCGCGGTCACCTTTTTGTGAGCGGAAACGGCCGCGAGAACGGTGAGGACCCGTACTACCAGCACTTGTATCGGGTGAACCTCGACGGATCAGGCGTGACACTCCTCAACCCCGGCGAGTACGACAACCGCTTCAGCATGGGCGAGTCGCGTCGTTTCTTCGTGAACAGTTACTCACGGGTGAACACGACACCGGCGTCGGCCCTTTACAGCGCGGCAGGCCAGAAGGTTCTCGATCTCGAAGAGGCCGACTTCAGCGCCCTCACCCAAGCGGGGTACCAGTTCCCAGAGCCGTTCCAGGCCGAGGCCGCCGACGGCGTCACCGACATCTACGGGGTCATGTACAAGCCGTACGACTTCGATCCGAACAAGCAGTATCCCATCGTCGCATATGTATATCCGGGACCTCAGACCGAGTCCGTATCCAAATTCTGGTCGACGAACACGGCTGAGCAGGGTCTCGCCCAGTTCGGCGTAATCGTGGTCACGCTCGGGAACCGAGGCGGCCATCCAGGCCGCTCCAAGTGGTACCACAACTACGGATACGGCAACCTTCGGGATTACGGGCTGGACGACAAGAAAGCGGTCCTAGAGCAACTGGGAGATCGCCACGACTTCGTCGATCTGAACCGCGTCGGCATCTATGGCCACTCGGGCGGTGGATTCATGTCCACAGCGGCCATGCTCGTCTATCCAGACTTCTTCAAGGTCGCGGTCTCGTCGTCGGGGAATCACAACAACGACGTGTACAACCGGAATTGGTCCGAGACGCACCACGGTGTGCAGGAAGTCATCGACGACGACGGAGAGGTGACCTTCGAGTTCGATATCGATAAGAACTCTGATCTCGCGGCAAATCTGAAAGGGCACCTCCTACTCACAACAGGTGACGTCGACAACAACGTGCACCACGCGGGTACACATCGGATGGCGGAGGCGTTGATCCGTGCCAACAAGCGCTTCGATTTCTTCGTCTTCCCGGGGATGCGCCACGGCTACGGGAACATGGGTAACTACTGGTTCTGGCTGCGGGCGGAATACTTCGTGAAACACCTGCTTGGTGACGACCAGTGGAGTGCGGACATCATTCCGTTGCAGAACGACAGCCCGCTGTCGCGTTAGCTGGATGAAGAGAAAAGCCCCTGCCGGTGAGACTCCAGTACCTCACCGGTAGGGACGCTCCGTGATCCTACCTGATCTGAGCCAGCGCCGTCTGCAGTCTGAACTGATGGATGACTCGGATCTCGATCCACGTCGGCATCACGGTGCGCTACGCGCGCTCGAGACCATCAACGCGCTTTCTTGGTCGGCTGGGCGCATCTGGAAGGAGGTGCTCCGTTTGAGTCGGACGAGGGACCAGCCCATCCGCGTGCTGGACCTCGCCTGTGGCGGCGGGGACATCGTTCACGCCCTACAGCGGCGGGCAGCATCGGCTGGCTTGTCCGTGGAGATCCACGGATGCGACCGGAGCCGGGTGGCTCTCGACTTCGCTCGTGCACGAAAAACGCAGCGTGGCCCGGCCATCGAGTTCTTCGAACTCGACCTTCTCGACTCACCTCTCCCGGACGACTACGACTTGTTGTGTTGCTCACTCTTTTTTCATCATCTGCGTCGAGAAGACCTAGTCGACCTACTCACTCGCATGAGCCGCGCGGCACCTGCGGTGTTCGCCCAGGACCTACTCCGCACCTCGGTGGGACATCTGCTCGCACGTGTCGCGCTCCACGTGTTCACGACTTCCGACGTCGCTCGAGTCGACGGACTGAGATCAGTCGAGGGCGCCTTCACGCTGACTGAAATCGCGGAGATCGCCGAGACCGCGGGACTCAGGGGGGTCGATATCCAGAGGTGTTGGCCACAACGCTTCTCGATGTCGTGGCGGCGCGCTGGATGACACTTGAGCAAACACAGTGGGATGCCATCGTCGTGGGAGCAGGGCCGAGCGGCGCGCTTTGTGCCTTCGAGCTGGCGACGATGGGGGCAGAGGTCCTCCTGCTCGACCGTCAGGTCTTTCCGCGCTGGAAGGTCTGCGGCTGCTGTGTGAGTTCCGGAGCACAGACAGTCCTGGAGGAAGCGGGTTTGGGGGACGTTCTCATGCGCGCCGGTGCCACGAAGCTCACCTCCCTCCGGCTCGGAGGTTGGTCCCAGGTCGCCCACGTCTCTCTCCAGCAGTCACTAGTGGTCTCGAGGTCTGTTCTAGACCAAGCGCTGGTCGATGCAGCTGTGGATGCTGGTGCGGTCTTCCGCGCGGGTGTGCGCGCTCGACTTGGCCGGGCGGGCTCCAGTCACCGTTCTGTGGCGATCAAGTCCGGGGGTGCGGAAGTCATGCTGTCGGCCCGTGTAGTTGTGGACGCGACCGGCGTCGGTTCTGCCTTCCAGGCGGGACTGGGCGATGCCGGACCCAAGAGCATCGTGGCGCCAGACTCGCGCATCGGATATGGGGCCGTCTATCGACTCGGCTCAGGGCTCTCTCCGCTCCTTGACGCCGCGTACCCGAGAGGCATCGTCCATATGGCGATCGGGCCCCGTGGGTACGTCGGTCTGGTGAGGCTCGAAGACGGCTCGCTCGACGTCGCGGCCGCCTTGGCGCCCGCGATCGGCAAGGCTGTTCATCCGACGGAATTGGTCCGGAATATCCTGAAGGAAGCTGGCTTCGTCGCGCTTCCGGATACGCCGGACGCCGGTTGGAAAGGAACGCCACAACTGACGCGCAAGGGCACCAAAGGAGGAGAACGCTTCTTAGCGGTGGGAGACGCGGCGGGGTATGTGGAGCCATTCAGCGGTCAAGGCATCGCGTGGGCGCTCGCGGGAGCACGAGTGCTCAGCCCCATCGCCGCAGAGGGAATCAGAAGCTGGGACGACCAGTTGGTGTCCCGATGGGAGAAGGAGTACGACCACACGGTCGGCGCCTCGACTCGCTTCTGCCGAGGGGTCTCCTGGGCGCTCCGCCGACCTCTTCTGTCCAAGACTGGAGTGAGACTCCTTCGGCGCTTTCCGACCGCTGCCGGCCCATTCGTGCGGCGCGCGGCCGCATCCCCACTTCGTCTCCGCACCTCCGCATGAGTCTCCGCATAGAGGGCATTGGCCTGGCCGTTCCGGAGCAGTCGATTACCCAAGCGAACGCTGCGGAAATGATGGTCGGACTACTGCATCCCGGTGGAGGCAGAGAAACAACGGTGCGGGCGCTTTATAAGCGTTCGGGCATCCAGACTAGGCACTCGGTCTTGCTCGCCTCCGGGGAGCCTCGCCAGTCGTTTTACCGACCCGCCGAGACTTCATCGGACGAAGGCCCGTCCACGGCTCGCCGGATGGAGGTCTTTGAAGCCGCGGCCCCGAGCCTGCTGCACCGGGCCGCAGAAGATGCACTGGACCAATCCGACCTTCGACCCGGCGACGTCACTCACCTGATCACCGTGTCATGCACCGGCGTCTACTCACCGGGGCTAGACGCCTCTCTGATCGAGACGTTGGGCCTCTCCCGCTCCATCGAGCGGACGCACGTAGGCTTCATGGGCTGCCACGGATTCCTGAACGGACTCCGCGTGGCACGGTCTTTCGCCGAATCAGACCCAAGCGCGCGGGTCTTAGTGGGTGCTGTGGAGTTGTGCTCGTTGCACATGTCGTACCGATGGGATCCGGACGCCATCGTGACCAACGCGTTGTTCGCGGACGGCGCCGCGGCTCTGGTTGGCTCAGGCGCACCGCGTCACGCCGACGACGAACCATGGCGGGTGGCGGCCCAGGGGACCTTGCTCCTCCCGAATTCCTCGGACGCCATGACCTGGAAGGTGGGCGACCACGGCTTCCGGATGACGCTGTCTGCCGGGGTCCCCAGTCTGATCGAGTCGCACGTCGGCAAATGGCTGACGGAGTGGTTGGCCGGGCACGACCTCCGAATGGAGGACATCCGATCCTGGGCCGTGCACCCGGGGGGGCCGCGCGTGCTCACCGCGTTCGGTGCGTCCGTCGGTCTCGATCGGTCTGAGCTGACCGTGTCTCGCGAGATCCTGTCCGAGTACGGGAATATGTCCTCGGCGACGCTCCTCTTCATCATCGAACGCCTGCGCAGCGCAGGCGCGGAAACGCCATGTGTGGCAATCGCTTTCGGGCCCGGGCTCGTAGCCGAGGTCGCCCTAATCCTTTAGGAGAGTCCCCGGCACTCACTCGCCTTCATCACGTGTCGATATCGCGTACTCGCGTCAGAACATCTCCTCGGCGAACGCATCGCTCGGCTCTTCTAGAGCGAAGAAGCAATAGACGAAGCTCAGCGCCGCCCCCGCAGCGATGATGTAGAAGAACGTCTTCGCGTCGACCAACGAGTAGATCACTAGATAGACGACCGCGCCCACGTTCCCGTAGGCACCCGCCATCCCGGCGATCTGGCCCGTCATGTCCTTCTTGATCATCGGGATCACGGCGAACGTGGCACCCTCGGCACCCTGTACGAACATCGAACATAAGATCGTGATGACAACCGCGATCACGAGCCACAATGTGCCATCGAACATGGGGACGATCATCTGCTGACCGTCGACCACCTCGCCGTACTGGCCGATGCTCGCCATACCCAGGAACCCGAACGCGATGCCCACCATGTAGGTCAGCATCGTGCGCTTGCGGTTCTTCATGGTATCAGAGAGCAGGCCGCCAAGCGGGCGTGCCAGGAGGTTCACGAAGGCGAACGAAGCGGCGATGACTCCAGACAACGTCGCTGTCATGATGTAATTGCCTTCGGAGCTCTGTAGCTGAGAAAAGGTGTTCTCAAAGAACATCGGCAGCATGGAGACTACCGCGAGCTCGGCTCCGAAATTGGCAAAGTACGTGCTGTTGAGCGCGGCCACGCTTCCCCAGTGGTACTTGTCCTCTTCGGGCACTCCTGCCTTCAAGATTGGCACATTGATCTGTAGTGTCTTCGCCACGTGCGCGACGTAGACGAGCGTTAGTACTCCGTAGACCGCGTACAGCGGCCACCCTGAAATCACCGGCGCTCCGTCGATCATCACGTTGCTGAGGCGCCAGGTCAGGATCATCATCGCCCCGACCAGCGGGAACGACCACGCGAGGTATTGTATCAGATCCCCCCACGACGAAACCGTCATGGGATCAGCCTTCGCCGTCCCTTTGAACTTCTCTCCTCCCGGTAAATCCCTGACGAGGAACGGGTACGCGATGCCGTAGACGAGAGAGACCAGCCCGTTGAACGCCAGGGCCCATCTCCAGCCGTCATCGCCCAGCCCGAACGTGTCGCCGAAGAAGGTGATGCCGATCCACGGAAGTGTCATTGCGGCCCACGCCGATCCGAAGTTTCCCCAACCAGCGTAGAAGCCTTCCGCCCGGCCGATCATGTTCTTGGGGAACCACTGCGCGACCATCCGAATGCCGATCACGAAGCCCGCCCCGATGCTGCCCAGGATGAGCCGCGAGACGAGCAACTGTGTGAACGTGTCGCCGAACGCGAAGAAGAAGGCCGGAATCGACATCGTGATCATGAGCAGCGAGAACACGATGCGCGGCCCGTATTTGTCGATCAGCGCACCCACAATGATTCGGGCCGGAATGGTGAGAGCGACGTTACAAATGGCGAGAACCGCCATGTGCTCTCTGGTCAGCCAGTCCATGCTGGCGAGCATAGTTGTGGCGAGAGGCGCCATGTTGAACCAAACGTAGAACGTCACGAAGAAGGCGATCCACGTGAAATGCAGGACGCGTATTCGTTCCTGACCGAAGTCGATGAGTTCGGCCTTTTTCATTTGCAAAGGTTTCTTTGGGCGTGTTTTTGGATTAGGGGCCGGACGTGTGACCGGCCCCGGATCGGCTTCAGTGACATGATCAGAATGTGGCTCAGCAAACGATTTCGGCGTTCTTCCTGGCGTAGTACCACCAGTTGAGAACCAAGCACGTGGTGTAGTATCCGGCAAAGCCGTAGAGCGCGTATTGAGGCGTTCCGGCCGCGATCTGGATGGCGAAGATCTTCGGGATCAGGTAGGCCCCATAAGCCGCGATCGCGGACGTCCAACCCAGCACCGGACCGCGGTTGTCCTTCTTGAAAATCACGCCGATCATGCGGAAGGTTGACCCGTTCCCGATGCCGGTCGTCGCGAAGAGCACGATGAACAGGATGAGGAAGGGCATGAAGTACTGCGTCGGGTCCGGCGACTCCATGGCGAGCGAGACCGTGTAACCAGCCCCGATCGTGGACGCGATCATGAGGATCGTGTCCCAGTGGGTCACGCGCGCGCCCCCGAGCTTGTCAGACAGCCATCCTCCGACGGGGCGAATCAACGCGCCGACCCCGGCTCCCATCCAGATGAAGGTGGCGGAACTCATACCGGTCGCCTGCCCCGCTTCCTCGCCCACCCGGATCACGCCGAACACGTCGTCGATGAGTTTCGGGAACGCGTTCGAATAGCCAATGAAGGACCCGAACGTCATGACGTAGAGATATGTCATGATCCAGTTGTGCTTCATTTTGAAGATGCCGAACTGCTCGTCGAGGCCTTCCCGGGTCTCTTTGGGTGTCAGGAAGCGCATTCCGGCCAGGGTGACCACTACGCAGACCACAACGATGACGAAGGTCTTTATCAGGTCGGGGAATCCACCCCAAGGCAGTACCAAGAGAACAACACCGACGGCCGCACCCAGATAACCGAGTGCCGTGAGCCAGAGGTATTTTCCCACCGCTTTGGGCGTGGACCCCACTTTGTGAAAGGGCAGGTTGTTCATGTACAGGAACGCCAGAATCACGAACAGGACCAATAGGGGGACCCAGACCAGTCCCGCGTTCTGAATCCACATGTCGCCTGTGCCGCCGTCTACCGCGTACTGATGGGCATCCCCGCCAATGGGTCCGAACAGGCCGAAGGTGATGACCCATGGGATGAGGAATTGCATGGCGCTGACGCCGAGATTACCCAACCCGGCGTTTAGACCCAACGCGAGACCCTGCTCCTTCTTCGGGAAGAAGAAGCTGATGTTCGACATGGACGAAGCGAATGCTCCACCTCCAACACCTGACATCGTCGCGAGAATGATCAAGACGAGGAACGAAGTGTCGGGATTCTGGAGCGCGATACCCGCGCTCAACGCCGGTACGGCGAGAAGGAGACTCGTCATGAACTTGACGTTTCGCCCACCGGCGATCGCGACCATGAACGAGTTCGGAATGCGTAGTGTGGCACCCGAGAGGCCAGCTACCGCCGGAAGCGTGAACAGGAGCGCCCTGTACCCCGGATCGTCGTACCCTTGGCCCCCGTTCATGAACGTGAAGTCGAACAGAGCACCGTCGGTAGCGAAGTGGAGTTGCTGGATGTACTTGGCGATCATGCCCCAGTAGATCCAAACCGCGAAGGCCAACAGGAGATTCGGGATCGAGATCCACAGATTCCGCCTGGCGATGCTCTTGCCTTCGCGATTCCAGAAGGTCTCGTCGTCAGGGTCCCAGTAATGGGGCCAGGCCTTGCTCTCTTGATCGCCGGTCATGCGGCGTCTCCCGTGCGACCGCCCTGCAGGTGGGCCCATCCGGGTCCGAAGCTGGCGGTTCGGATCATGTCAGCGGAACAAACAGATCATGGATCAGTTGTTCCTGGGGCGAGCCTCGCTCCAGGCGGTGTTCGGATCCCTGATCTCCTTGCGGTTCCAATTCCAAATGACCTGCTGATAGGGCCGTCCGATGTAGTGGAGAGGTGCCACTACGAAGTGCACCAGGCGTGTGAACGGCACCATCAGAACGATGGCGAACGCACCCACGATGTGCAGCTTGATAACCCACGGGAGGGCGAAGACCGCCGCGGTCTCCGGCGAAAACTTGAAGAGCGACCACAGGTACGGCGTGAGGTCCGCGGCGAACCACGATGAACCCCAGCGGAAGCCAAGTGCGATCCAAAGCCCGAGTACCACTTGGGCCAACAACAACAGCTCGACGACAATGTCGGCGGGGGTCGTGACCGCGCGCAGTCGGGCGTTGGTGAACCGTCGGTACATGAGCGCGCCAAGCCCAATGAGTACGGTGAGCCCAAACACGAACGCGCTGACTTCCAAGATGATCAGCCGGACCGGAACGCGGTTCCAGGCCAGCGTCGCCTCTGGCAGCATGAACGCCGTGAGGTGGCCAAAGAAAACCACGAGAATCCCGACGTGGAACGGCACACTTCCCCAGAAGAGGGTCTTGCCTTCCAGGAACTGGGAGCTCAGCGAAGACACCGTGAAGCCTTTCTGCCGGTACCGGTATGCCACACCGATCCCGAAGACCAGCACCGCAGCGTATGGAAATGCTACGAAGAGAAACGTGTTGAGCGCGTTCACAGCATCCTCCCCGACCGGGCTGCCTTGCCTTCGTTGTCTTCGATTTCCATCTCTTTTCCGAGCGATCTCAAGAAGTCATTGTCGTGCTCCGGCGGCCTCCACTCCGGGAGCTCGAAGTCGTCTTTGAGCACTTGGAGCAGAGCCGCGAGGGGCTCACGGAAAATCGTGGCCCGCTGAGCGGACGAGATGATGAGCGTCTTGTAGTGCTTCTGGTACAGACCTTCTCGGGCCGCCATTCGCCGTTGGCTGAATTCGGCGACCATACGCTCGAGCGCGGGGTGGAGGATCTCCTCTACAAACTCGCGTACCAGCGCGCGATCTTCCCAGCGAGCCATAAGGCGTAACACGGTCGGGAGATGATCCGGAAGCTCAGTCCCGACCTCGATTCCCGCATCGCGCATTTCGCGGTTCAGGTTTACTAGCATCTCGCCACGCTTGTAGTCGTCGCCGAACATGACGTAGCCCACGCCGAGCGTGGTGATCGCCTGCACGTCGAACGAACGCGTGAAGATCTCCTGGACCTCGTCCAGGGCTTCTGGGGTGAGCAGCCCTCCGTCCGTGGGGAGCGCGGCCGCGAAAGCGTTGATCTCCGCAGCGGCCACCACGTACCTGGCTGACAGCAGGTCGTATACACTCTGTACCCACGCGGGGTAGTCGTGCCGGGGATAGTCGAAGAGCCTGGCGAAGTGCTCGTAGTGCGCGTAAGGGTGCATGCTCACGGCCCCCGCTCGGCCGTTCCGGCCTTGAAGCCGAAACCTGTGTTGCCCTTCACGTCACCGGTGAACTCCATCATCTCGATGGCCTGTTCACGATGCGCCGCCGGAATGACGAAGCGGTCATCGAACTTGGCGAGAGAGGTCAAATAGTAGATGTCGTCCGCGGTCTGCGGGGTAAGCCCGGTGTCCTTGAGGGCATTGGCCACGACCGTGGCGTCCAAATCGCCCACGGTGACGTTCCGCCGGTGCAGGCGCACCGCCATCAACTTCTTGATCCGGTCACTCACCCAACTCGTGTCCCCTGCGCTGAACAGGCTAGCCATGTACTCCAGCGGAAACCGCATATCGTCCAAGGTGCCGAACATTTCCGTGGTGGCCGTATCGTACAGCCAATTGTCCGGCCAGTGCTTCGCCTTTTCGTGCATCTTCTCGGACTGCTCCGTGTTGTCAACGTTAGTGACCGACGCCATGACTGGAAGCAGCGGCGGGACGTAGAAAAGCATAGGGAGAGTGCGAAATTCCGGGTGCAACGGAAGCGCCAGATTCCACTCTTTCACGAACTTGTACGTGGGAGACTGTTGGGCAGAACGGATCGTGGAGTCCGCGATTCCGTTCGCCTTCGCGGCTGCAATTATGTCTGGATCGTTGGGATCCAACAGCATGTCCATCTGCCGCTGTACGATGTCGCTCTCTTCCGCGGAGGCCACCGCTTCTATCTGGTCTGCGTCGTAGAGGATGACGCCCAAGTACCGGATGCGTCCAACGCAGGAGTGCATGCAGGCAGGTGCGTGTCCAGATTCGATGCGTGGGTAGCACAGAATGCACTTCTCCGACTTACCCGTGTTCCAGTTGAAGTACGTCTTCTTGTAAGGGCACGCGGTGACGCACATGCGCCAACCTCTGCACACGGACTGATCAATGAGGACGACGCCGTCCTCTCCACGCTTGTAAATCGCGCCTGACGGACACGACGCCACGCACGCAGCGTTCAGGCAGTGGTTACAGATGCGGGGCAGATAGAAGAAGGCCATGCGCTCCATCTCGAACATGGCTTCCTGCTGCGCAGGCGTGAGGTTCTTCATGTTGGGATCGTTACGCGCAAAGTCCGGCGTGCCGCTGAGATCGTCGTCCCAGTTCGGCCCCATCTTGATGTCCATCGGCTCGCCGGTGATCATCGAAATCGGACGCGCGGTGGGCTGGTCGTCCCCTGCCGGAGATTCGATCAGGTCCAGGTACTTGTAGGTGAACGGCTCGTAATAGTCGTCGATCACCGGCATGTTCGGGTTGTGGAAGATGTTGCTGAGGCTCTTGTGTTTACCTGCCCCCTTCAGTCGGATGCTGTCACCATCCTTCTCCCAACCACCCTTGTAGATGTCCTGGTCTTCCCACTTCCCGGGATACCCCGTGCCGGGCTTGGTTTCGACGTTGTTCCACCACATGTACTCCGCGCCCTTGCGGTCCGTCCAGATGTTCTTGCAGGCGATGGAGCAAGTGTGGCACCCGATGCACTTATCGAGATGGAACACCATGGATATCTGTGAGCGAACGTCCATGTCAGCTTCCCTTTCTCTGGCGCGAGTCCGTGGTCATCAAAACACAACCTTGTCCATGCGTTTGACCACGACGTGGGTGTCGCGATTCGGGGCGATGGGCCCCCAATAGTTGAATCCGTACGTGAACTGCCCATAGCCGCCGGCCAAGAAATTCGGCTTGAGGTGAATTCGGGTGAAGCTGTTGTGGCCACCAGCCCGCTTTCCGCCCCGCTCCTGCGACTTCGGAATCCCGACAGTCCGCTCTGGCACGTGGTAGACGATGCAAACGCCCTTGGGAATCCGAGCACTTACGCACGCCCTGGCCGCATAGACGCCGTGGTCGTTGTAGACCTCGCACCAGTCGTTGTCCTTGATGCCCAACGCGTCCGCGTCGACCTCACTCATCCACACCGGCTCGCACCCACGCGAGAGCGTGAGCATGCGGTGGTTCTCCATGTAGGTGGAGTGGATATGCCATTTCCCGTGTGGGGTCAGGCAGTTGAGGATTCGAGCTTCTCCCCCCTGAAGCGTGGTCTTGAGGTCACCATAGGCGTCCGGCTTGGGAGACGGCTTGTACGTCGGCAGGTTTTCGCCGTAGGCCAAGTACATCTCGTGGTCGAGATAGAAGTGCTGACGGCCCGTCAACGTGCGCCACGGCACCAGCTTCTCAACGTTGTAGGTGTAGGCTGAGTAGGCCCTTCCACCCGTCATGATTCCAGACCACGCCGGTGCGGTGTTGTAGCGGCGGGGCTGTGCCTGAAGGTCGGCGTATCGAATCCGGACGTCAGCGCTACCCGCCCCGAGGTCCACCAAGTCGAGGCCGGTGCGACGCTCTGCGTCTTCATAGGCGCGCACATTTAGGACGCCATTCGTCAGCGTCGAGAGGTGGAGCACCGCATTGGCAGCGGACTCGTCTTCCCTCAGCGAGGGAAGCACACTGCCGTTCAACCGCTCCACCGGGAAATGGTTCGACTCAATCATCTCGTCGTACATGTCTGTGCACTGGTACGGATTACCATGCGCCCCGAGACCCGTCGTGCGGATACGATCGCCGAGCGTAACGAACTCGTCGTGCAGCTTGGTATAGTCACGATCCACAACCGTCAGGTTGTGCATCGTCTTGCCGAGTTCCGGCTCACACTCGCCGTTGTACCAGTCCTTGATGACAGGCTGGGAGATTTCACCCTTCGAGTCGTGCGCGATGGGAGATGCGACGATGTCCTTCTGCGGTTCAGAGAAGTACTTCTCTGCCGCCTCGCTGGTGACCCTGGCAAGGTCGCGGAAGATATTCCAGTCGGTCTTCGACTCCCACACCGGGGCAATCGCCGCAGACAGCGGGTGGATAAAGGAGTGGAGATCCGTACTGTTGAGATCCGCCTTCTCGTACCAAGAGGCAGCCGGCAGCACGATGTCCGAATAGAGCGCCGAGGAGTCCATGCGGAAGTTCAGGTCGACGATGAGGTCCATCTTCCCGACGGGCGCGAACTCGTGCCACTTCACTTCTGTTGTTTCGTCCTCGGAGTCCACTGCGATCGCGTTGGAGTGTGTCCCGAGGTAGTGCTTCAGAGCGTACTCGTGCCCCTTCATGCTCCCCATGATCGCGTTGCCTCTCCAGATATACCACACGCGAGGGAAGTTCTCTGGCGCTTCGGGATCGCTCACGGAATACTTCAGTTCCTTGCTCTTGAGCTTCTCGAGCACGTAGCGTTTCACACCCTCGTCGTCGGTGGCCCCGTCCTCGATGGATTCCCGGCACAGCGCGAGCGTATTCTGGTCGAACTGCGGGTAGAACGGCATCCAGCCCATGCGCACAGACTTATAGATCTGGTCCGCGGTGTGCTGCTGGGTCATGTCGTTGTCGGGCACCGTGTTGTACTTGGAGAACTGCCCGTCGTAGCGGTATTGGCACGTGTTGATGTAGTGCCAGATGGGAGCCTGCTGAAGTCGTACCGCAGCCTTGTGGTCCTTGGCGAAGGCTATCGCGTTCCACGAGTCGACCGGGGCGAGCTTCTCCTGCCCCACGTAGTGGTTGAGGCCACCACCGTTCTTGCCCACACAGCCAGTGAGCATGAGCGCCATGGCGCCTGCACGGTACATGAGGTTGGAATGGTACCAGTGGTTGATACCCGCGCCGATGATGATCATGCACTTGCCACCAGTCGCCTCCGCAGTGTTCGCCCATTCACGGGCAAACTGGAGGACGGTGTCCGAAGCAACACCCGTGAAGATCTCCTGCCACGCCGGTGTGTACGCGGCATCTTTGTCCGTGTAGTCCGCAGGATACGCGCCAGGCAGTCCGCGGCTCACGCCGTACTGGGCCATGGTGAGGTCGTAGACCGTCGTCACCAGAGCCGGTCCGTTCGGTGTGTCGACCTCCATGACCGGCACACCACGGTACACCGTCTGGTCTAGTCCGAACTCGGTGAACGCGGTCTGCGCGACCTTGTCCGAACGTCCCAGCAACGTGAGCACCGGATCGTACGGCTTGTCGTCGTCCACGTTCTCGTACTTCATGTTCCAGTTTCCCTGCTTCTCGTCCCAACGAGACCCAGAGCTGCCCTTCGGCACGACGAAGTCGCCCGTGGTGGCATCGATGTTCACGAACTTCCAGTCGCCGTTGGACATGTCGTGGTACTGACCGACCTCGTTCGCTCTCAGAAGTCGTCCGGGTTTGTAGTTCTCCCCGTCCTTCTCGAGCTTCACGAGATAAGGACTGTCCGTGTACTTCTTCACGTAGTCTAGGAAGTACGGCGTCTGCTTTTCGTGGTGGAATTCCTTGAGAATGATGTGCGTCGTGGCCATCCAGAACGCCCCGTCACTCCCTGCGTGCAGCGGAACCCATTGGTCCGCGTACTTGCACACCTGGCTGAAGTCGGGCGCGAAGACCACTGCCTTCGTGCCGTTGTGCCGTGACTCGGCGAAGAAGTGGCAGTCCGGCGTACGGGTCATGTTGAGACACGCACCCATGTCCGCGATCATCTTCGAGTTGTACCAGTCGGCGCTCTCGCACACATCAGTCTGCTCTCCCCAGATTTCCGGGAAGGCGGTCGGGAGATCACAATACCAGTCGTAGAAGCTGAGGTTGACTCCCCCAAAGAGCTGGAGGAAGCGGCTACCTGCCGCGTAACTCAGCATGGACATCGCCGGAATCGGGCTGAAGCCGATTACCCGGTCCGGTCCGTACTCTTCCGCGGTACTGATGTTGGCGACGGCCATGATCTCCATGACCTCGTCCCAGGTAGCTCTGCGGAATCCACCCTTCCCGCGGGCCTCCTGATACTTGCGCCGGGCACCCTCGTCAGCCTGGAGCGCCTTCCAGGCCTCCATGGCATCTCCCGTCTCGCGTTTCTTCGCACGGTACGCGTCGATGAGCGCCGAACGAATGAGCGGGTACTTGATGCGGAGAGGGCTGTACAGGTACCACGAATACGAGATACCGCGTTGGCAGCCACGCGGCTCGTACGGAGGTAGCGAGTCTTCCAGGAGCGGATAGTCGAGCTGCTGGGTCTCCCAGGTCACAATTCCGTCCTTCACGTGAATCGCCCACGAGCATCCGCCGGTGCAGTTCACGCCATGCGTGCTGCGTACGATGCGGTCGTGTTGGAACCGGTTGCGGTAAAACTCTTCCCACTTCCGGGTCTCCGGCGAAACGATGTCTTTGATCCAGCCCATGTGATCGCTACCCCATCTGTCGTGTGTAGTCGCCTAAGTGGACTTCACCTGCCTGTCGTAGATCGCCTGATTCACCGAGCCCTTGAGGCGTCCGCTCCAGAGCATCGAATACAGAGTGAGCAGGATCGCTGCCCCAACGACGCCAGCGCCAAACAGCTTGGGGCCGTAGTCGCGCGGCTGTTGAAACGCCTGCTCTGCGTCGGCTCGCTCGAGGAAACCGACCAGGGCCGCGACCTCATCGTCGGTGAGCGGCTTATCCTGGTAGGCCCGCTGCATGACCGGGAACGGAGGACTCCCGATGATGGCCCTGACGCCCGGGCCTCCTAGTCTCGTGAATACGCTCGTGAGCTCGACCGCAAGGACGCCTCCACCGATCACGGCATCGTTGGTCACATCGTGACACGAGTTGCAGGTGGGGCCGGCGTTGGTCAGACGAGTCGTACCTTGGAACAGCCCCTGCCCGAGCAAAATCTGCTCTTCGGTAACCGGGGCCACTACGACCGGCACCGCCGCAGCGGTCGCCTGCCCGGAGTTGATGTACGCGAGCACCGCCCTCACCTGATCGGCAGTGAGTGGGTTGTCGGGCATGAGAAGCCCCACATATTCCTCCGCGAGGGCCACCGCCTGGGCGTCACCGGACTGAATGACGGACTGCGAGTGTTGGACGAACTCAATGATCCAGTCTTCGTCGCGACGCTCGCCGACGCCCTCGAGATCCGGACCCACCAAGCGTCCCCCCCCCACCGTGTGGCAGGCGAAGCACGTCGTCTGGAAGATCGTCTGTCCTTGCTCTGCTTGACTCTGAGCCGCGCACGCGGCAGAGAAAAAGAGAGAGGCAATGAGCAGCGTCACACTGACGGCGGCTGCCCTCTTCACCCTACTGAGACACCACGAAGTCGTCATGAATCACTCCTGACTGTACACCGCACGTAGTCAGTATTGGAAACATCACCTTCATATGATCGAATCTTCCTGTTCGTCACAGCGCAGCCAAGTCGGAATCCACCCGCACGGCGGTGTCGGGGATTCCCCCACACGCTGCGAAGTCAGGCCCCGCAGCACCCAGAAGCCCAGCCGAGCCTCAGAACGGCGGGGCTCGAGAAGACTCGACGCTCGATTTCCCGGCGGGTACGGCACCGCCCGGGTCACTCTTGCAGAAGCGCTGCGACCGGGTCCACCCGGGCCGCGCGGAGCGCCGGCACCAGAGCCCCGAGCACGCTCGCCGGCTGCGGGCCTACCGGACCGTCAAAAAGATCGGGTTCGAGTAGAACCAGAGATCATCCCACGGATCTTCAGTCGGCGGGTCATTCTCCGGTTCGAGCTCGTCGCCGTTCGTGCCACGGACACGGACATACATGTCCTGACCGACGTTCGGAATCGTCACGTTCACGACGATGTAGTCGCCGTCACGGCTCCACTCGGACCTCGTGAACCGCTGAAGGATCGCCGTCGTCGGATTCGTGTCGACCGTGGGATCGTCCAGGTGGCCGTGTACCTCGCCGATGATGACGTCCACGCGACGAACCTCAGGCGAATCGCCATGCGAGTTCTCACCGGCGGGATCGAGAACACGGACTGAAATCTGTACGTCTGACCCGGAGGACACCTCGAGTTCACCTCCAATTCCCGCTTCAGCGCCACCTGCTTCGGCCGTAACCCACAACTCCGAAACCAGATCACCCAAGGTCACAAAGACCCGGCCGCCGCGAATACCGTCCAAAATGTCGTCGTGCGCTCTGTCCGCGTAGACATAGGTCTTCGAGTACTCGCCTGGCCAGAAGTCCGCCCCGCCCTCACGCCAATTCACGTGAGAGTCCGAGTTCGCCGTAATCCACCAGTGGCGCCCTTCCCCCAGCATCGAGTCCCAGAAACCGCCGAGGCGCGCGGTCATCTGATCGAATCCGCCCATGGTGGGCTGCCGCCCGTACGCTCCACGCGGTCCGGGTGTGACCGAGTCACCCGTTGCCCGGAACACGACCGCCTGGTGGCCCGGGGCGCCCTCCATGCCAATCGCGACGTTCGGGGCGGTGTTGTTCCACTTACGGAACTCCGCCGGAGCGTCCAGCCCGTATACCCCGATGCTGTCCGCCGACCGCGACGGATGGTGGGCGATCACAACAGGAGGTTCGTCCATATCCCGCATATGCTCGAGCGCCTCGATCATCTTGGGCTCGGTATTTCGGGTCGGATCTCTCGGCCAGGCATCCCTCGCCGCAAAACTGCTCTCGAGTTCCTCGAGCTTCTCAGCTTCGTCGTGCGTGTGCGGCATGATCATGCTGCTGTGATCCGCGCCGGGCGTGTCGAACTCCATCGCGTAGAATTGCACAACCTCGGGTACGGCTTTGCGGGAAAGAAGTAGCTCCGGGTAGGCCTGTTCGCGGTTCACCTTCGAGTGGTTGGGGCCACCATGATCGGTCGCGACCATCCAGCTCAGGCCGTAGTACCGGGCCATCGTGGCGTTCATCGCGATCGGGTAAATCGCATCTCCACCCTTGATGGGCGTGGGCGGGTCCGTCTCCGTGTCCCAGCCCACACTCCATCGGCTGTGGATATGGTGGTCACCGGAAATCCAGGCGCGTGAGGACTGGGCTTCAGCACTGCCCACTGCGACCAGACTGAGAGCGACGACTGCGCTGGCACTGGCGACGAGGTTCGGACGGATCATGGCACCGGATGTGAAGAGAAATTCCCCATTGTTCGACCATAATAGGCGAAGGAGGTTCCATCGCCATGGCGCCGCACCGCCTCTCGCGTCACTCTGTCCGGGTTCAAATCACGCCCGCATCAAGGAGTGCGCACTTGTCGTTCCACCGCCTGATTGCCCCATCATCGTGGGCCCTGACACTGGGACTTTTCGCCGCTGCCGTGGCGCCCGCTGTGGCACCCGCCCTGGCATCGGCCCAGCACGTCGACCCGTCGCAACTTTCCGGGCTCTCGTACCGCCACATCGGCCCCGACGGCAACCGTGTGATCTCCGTCCTGGGAGAACCGGGAAACCCGCTCGTCATGTACTCGGGAGGCGCTTCCGGTGGGCTCTTCAAGACCGAGGACGGTGGGGTTCGCTGGTTCCCCATCTTCGATGACCAAGAAGTGTCGTCGGTGTCGGCCCTCGCAATGGCTCCCTCTGACCACAACCAAGTCTGGGCCGGAACGGGAGAGACGTTTCTCATCCGCCCTGCTCACGCGATGGGAGACGGGATCTATAAGTCGACCGATGCGGGAGCGTCGTGGGCGAACGTCGGACTAGAAGAGACAGGCAGGATCGGACGCATTCGGGTGCACCCAACGAACCCGGACATCGTTTACGCATGTGCGCTGGGTCATACATATGGGCCTCAAGCGACTCGTGGCGTCTACCGCACCGAAGACGGCGGTGACAACTGGGAACTGGTG
>Ga0209558_1000406_pt1 | contig 38899 bp, 30 predicted proteins | sample SaaInlV_150m_DNA_3_FD_184674 | JGI IMG/M metagenome (GOLD analysis project Ga0209558, IMG submission 184674) | Marine microbial communities from expanding oxygen minimum zones in the Saanich Inlet - Saanich Inlet SI074_LV_120m_DNA (SPAdes) (version 2) | ecosystem: Environmental > Aquatic >...
ATTTTTTTTCATTAATTAAAAATTGAGTATCTCTTGAATAAACCATTGAATCAGGATCATTCACTTTAATTAGTGTCCACGCAGAATCGGAATAACTATACGTTCTAGAATTCCCTTTCGTAATATTATTTTTTGTTCTTTCTTGATATTGAAATCCAATTCCGAATGTATAATTATTATTAAACGAATAGTTTATTTCCATAGGAATGGTAAATGATTTTGCTTCTTGCCACATTTTTGCTTCAACATTATAAAGAGTAGTATCAATTCCTATAAGAGATGAATCTATATAATACCATTCGTCATACCATTCAACTGAATCTGTATAAACCCAATTCTTTTTGATTGATAATCCCTGTCCATCAAAATATCTCGTTGTTTTTAAAATTTCTTTGTTATTCCCACGACCAAGTTTGAAATATAATTTATCGCCAAATCCAAATCCGCTAATTTCCTGATAATTTTCCCAATACGGCAAAGAAGATGGGTCAGAACTCGGTAAATAGTTTGGAATTGCACTATCTTCCCAATCTGCAGGTGTAACGGATTGCCAATTATTATTTCTGCTTAAATGGCTATATTGTGCAGTAAGAGTTAATTTATCTAATAAGGATCCATTAACTTCTAATTGGACGCCACGTTCATCATTCAAATTGTAATTATGTGCTACGCGCCCAAGAAGTGTAGAATTTTGCTCTTTACCAAGAGTTGGCATCATTTGAAGTTCAATTCTATTGCCATAGTCATCTGCAGTAAAGTCGGTATGCCCACGATCAAACGCATAACGTTTATACTCTGTAGAGAGTCCCCAATTCCCAAGGTAAAGATTCAAATTCCCATAAACACCATGTCCTTCTTTGAGTGAATCATGGGCCACTTCTTGAAAAAAGTCCATTTTTTCTGTAGAAACTTTGTCCACATATTCAAAAAAGAAATCTGCATTTGTTGCAATCCACGAACCATATATACCTTTTAGCTTGTGGTTTATATATGCTTTATCACCAAAAAGTTTTTGATGAGTTTCATTACTTTGTAATTGGGTTAATCCTAAAGAAAAACTGTTCCAATCGTATTGGAATTGATTTCCTGACATATTATGGGAATTATTATAAAAGGGTGTTCTCAAATCGGTTCCAAATAACCAAATACTAGAATTCCCATTTAAATGGCTCAACGATAATGGACCATTTGAATAGCTTAAAAATAATCCGCGTGTTCCATTATCAAAGTTAGTGATTTGGTCATCAATTTGGTTTAAAGCGAGTCCTCGTCCCCAAAACTCATAAATATCACCAAATTTAATTGTCACATCATTTAAGGCATATTCAATTCTGAATTTTCTAATATCATTGATCGGAAATCCAACATCAGGTGGATTTGAATATTCATATTGAATCCATCCTTGTAAGTCATTATAAAAAAAGTTTAGATCTAATCGATTTTCAGAATAGGAATAGAAATCATAATTATCGCCGTAGTTTGCCGAAAGTGCGGCGTTAAAATCAATATCATTTGCGAACAAGGATGACAAGATGAAAACGATTGGTAAAAGTTTTTTCATTTTAGGATTCAGACGAATCAGATTGAATTAATAATTTAATTTGTCTTTCAATTTCCACCTCTTCCCCAGGTATATATCCTTGATGTCTCCATTTAATGGAACCATCTTGATCTACAAGAATTAAGGTGGGCATAACTTGACCATTCAATTTTTTAGCAATTTGTTGATTCGGATCAAGCGCAACAATGAACTCGTGTTTTTGGCTACGTATATAAGATTTTACTTTCCCCATAGATCTGGGAGTATCTTGATTAATCATTAAGACTTTAAACCCTTGTTCAGAATATTCTTGATGATACTGATCCAAATATCTCATTACTTTTTTACATGGTTTACACCATGTGGCCCAAAAATCAATCATGACTGGTCCGTCTTTTAATAATTCATGAATTGATGTTTTCTCTCCATCTAGTAGGTTTAGTTTTAAATCTGGAATGGTTGTTCCAACTACATTATCAGTGGCAAAAAGCACACCATAACATAAAAATAAAAAAGTGAAAAAATATTTTTTCATGAATAAGACCTTCGTGTATGATTAATTGGAATTGTTTTCCCTTGTAATTTTAACGGGAATGAGTTAAAAATTACTCAATTTATTTAAGGAGAAGATTAATGATAAAAGCCGATGTTGCCACCGGCTTTTAGTAAAGTGTTTTTTTGCAAAAATAATTTAATTGGTTCCGTTAATGACTATTTGGATTAGAAACCAAACATCCACAGCATTAACAGATCCATCACCATTAATATTCATGATGCCTTCCATACATGGATTCGTTTCGCCACTACCGATTACATCAGATAATGTTAAAATATCATAAATGTCAACAATGGGGTCACCAGAAATGTCTGCATCTCCATTAATATTCCCCAATACATAAACAATATCATTACACTCATCACAGGCATCACCAACACCATCTCCATCCACATCTGATTGATAGGGATTATAAGTATTCATACAATTATCATCGCCATTCATAATACCATCATCGTCAACATCAGGATCCATATCATTAATATTGACTTGTGCCACTTGATAAACTTGCTTAGGTGTAGAATAATTCTGGACAACAGCAATAATCTGTACATTCTCAGAATCCCAGGCACTGCTGACATCAAAGGAACCTGTAAACATTTGAGTTTCACCACTTAAACTAATGTCAAGACCTAAACCATCATTTGTGATCCAGTCCCTAGCAACATTCCTTGCATTATGATATTGTCCAACTGCGCCCCAATAGGACCAAATATTATCTTCAACCACAAAAATATCAACTTTTTGTTGAGTGGAACTCATATCTTCATCCATAGATACGGTTACTTCATATGATACTTCATTTTCATCGGTATTATAAAATCCATTGATAGTAATGTCATAAGGAGTGCTATTCCCAACAAAAGAGTTATAAATAGGAAGAAAAGCATTATACATTGGGCTCCAATTTGCGTTTGGATACCCACCAACTGTATTTTCGACACCTTGCCATTGTGAATGAGGAATTCCACCAACACCATACATATTTCCTCTTTGACTATATAGAGATGGAAGATCAAAATCTGATCCGCCTGGTGTGTAACTTGGGCTATGCCATTCAATATTAACTAAGGTTTCTGGAAACTCATCTAACATTTCTGAAATCGCGAAACTCGCGGAAGGACAGTATGGTCAGTTAAGTCCCGTAAAATCTTCTACAAACACTTTCATAGATGATCGAGATGCAATTTCAACAGTGGTCCGCAATTCTTGCATTGCCAAATCCACCGGATCAAGCCTTTGGGCAAAAATGGATGAAAGCATTAATAATAAAAATATTTTTCTCATGAGTTTATGTCTCCAAAATTCATTTTGTTTTTTATATTTATAAAATTGGATCGAGATATAACTTTAGCTCATCTTCATTAACGAACTTCAAACTAACATTACTCAAAGATTCAACTTCAGACACAGGTAGAATAAATTCATAAATAGCCTGAATTTCTACAGTTTCCATAGCAATCTGCATAGACCACCCTCCCACGGCGAAATCAATTAGCGGTGAAAATTGGTGTTGAGGGCTATATAAAACTTTATCACTTGTTCTCGAATGCCAATAGCTTTCAGGTGTATCAGCCACAATAATTAACGTGTTTCGATTTTGATCAAAAATTCTCATAATGGGTACAATTCTGAAGGTTCCTGACTTTATGGACTCTACATGTTTTTCAGGAAAATTAAAGGATGTTTTGTCAAAATAAAAAATAGTTAATGACCCATTTTGCTCTAATCCAGTGTAAGGTAATGTTTCCAACATATCTTTAATAATTTTGTCTTTCAATTTATAAACAACCGGAAAACGAACTGTCATATATAATTCATCATCTTCGTGAAATTCAAATTCTGGTCTTTGCAATTCAACATCGTAAGGATTCGATAATAATTGATCCAATACACTAGAAAGCATTCGAGTATTTCCAGCATTCTCAGGATTATCTTCAACTTTCTCATCCACATCAAAATCCATGGACCATTCACCCGCTTTAAATTTTGGAGAATTTACTGTTCGAACATTCTCCTTTTTCCGTTGCCTTGCTCCAAGAAGAATATCCATTGAAGCTTCTAAGTCTGCTAATTGCTGATCCAGATTTGAAGCTACGTTTTCTGATTGAACAGAAATTGGATGACGTTTATTAGTGACTTTAGGTTCAGAGAATGTGGGGAACGGTGAAACTTTTGCAACCGGTGGCGTTGGAAGATAGGGTGAGATAAGTTGATTAATCACAGTTCCCACAGCTTTGTTCAAGGATGGTATCTGTGTATAAACTTCGGTGATTTGTCTGGTACCTAATTCTTCCCAAGTGGCCACATCAACAATCTGTATTGAAACATTAATATTATCCAATTGACGATTATATTTCCCAAGAACAAGAAGATTTCTGGACCCACGCGGTTGCTTTAACATAAGCGCCCTGTCATTCATAATGATTTCTAAATCATCTTTTGTTTTCAACCGAATCCCATAATTATTATTCAATTCTTGGGAAACCATATCGGTTAATCCGGCAGCAATCCACTCAACCGCAGGATCATTTTGGATATTGTCAAAAGGAAGAAGATACACATATGTGTAGGAGTCTCTTCCAAAAAGTGTAGAGAAAAATAGTAAATATAAAAGGATTTTCCGCATCCGTGGGGTCGGTTTCATGAAGTCAAGTTAGGGGTATTCAACGGTTTAATCCAGCCCAAAATCATATAGAATTAATGTCCACTTTGTTTTAAGAATTTCGCCCAAGAATCCCGTAATGAGACTGCGCGATTGAAAATAAGTTGATTCTCGGATGAATCTTTTTCATCTTTGACAAAATAGCCATTCCGCTCAAACTGGTAAGTTATATTTTCAGGAATTGCCAAACTAGGTTCGAGTTTAACATTTTCCAATAAGGTACATGAGTTTGGATTTATATATTGTAAAAAATTATCTCCATCATCGGGGTTTTCTTTCAAAAATAGTCTATCATACAATCTCACATGTGCATCTACAGCGTGATTCGCAGAAACCCAATGAATCGTCCCTTTTACTTTCCTTCCATCAGGTGATGAGCCTCCTCTCGTTTCAGGATCGTAAGTACAACGAAGTTCCACTACCTCGCCTTTATCGTTTTTAATCGTATCCGTACAGGTAATGTAATATGCATAACGAAGTCGAACTTCTCGTCCGGGTCCCAGTCTAAAAAATTTCCGTGGCGGATCTTCCATAAAATCGTTTTGCTCAATATAAAGTTCTTTAGAAAATGGGATCTCTCGTTTCCCAGTAGATAGATCTTCTGGATTATTTACCGCTTCCATCATTTCGGTATGATTTTCTGGATAATTTGTAATGACTACCTTAAGTGGATTCAATACCCCTAAAACGCGTGGTGCTCTTTTGTTTAAATCTTCACGGAGTGCATTCTCTAATCGGACCACATCAATGATCGAATCTCGTTTAGTAACCCCAACATCCTCAGCAAAATTCAGGATAGATTCAGGTGAATAGCCCCTCCGTTTTAATCCAGAAATGGTTGGCATTCTAGGATCGTCCCATCCATCCACATGGTTTTCATCCACGAGTTTTTTCAATTTTCGTTTACTCATGATGGTAAAGTTCAAATTCAATCTAGCAAATTCAATTTGTTGAGGATGAAATACATCTAATTGATCCAAATACCAATCATAAAGTGGGCGGTGATCTTCAAATTCCAATGTGCAAATCGAATGGGTTATTTTTTCAAGCGAATCTTCTAATCCGTGAGCCCAATCATACATGGGATAAATGCACCATTCCTCACCGGTTCTATGATGTGATGCGTGAAGGATTCTATACATAACAGGATCGCGCATATTTAAATTTGGATGAGCCATATCAATTTTTGCTCGAAGAACTTTTTCACCGTTTCCAAAATTTCCTGATTTCATCTGATTAAATAATTCAATATTTTCTTCAATAAATCGATTTCGAAAAGGACTTTCTGTTCCAGGAGCTTTTAGGTTTCCACGGGTAGTACGAATTTCTTCACCTGTAAGATCACAAACGTATGCTTTTCCAGATTTAATTAATTGCATTGCAAATTCAAAAAGTTGATCAAAATAATCAGATGCATAAAACAGGCGGTCTTCCCAATCGAATCCAAGCCAATTCACGTCTTCAATAATGGATTCAACATATTCATTCTCTTCTCTCGTCGGATTCGTATCATCAAATCGAAGATTACATTTGCCATCATTTTTGTCCGCAATCCCAAAATTCAAACAAATGGATTTAGCGTGACCAATATGAAGGTAACCGTTTGGTTCTGGAGGAAATCGAGTGTGAACACGGTTATCCCATTTCCCTGATTCATTATCTTCATCAATGATTTTTTGAATAAAATTCACGGAGTCTGTTGTTTTTTCAATCATATTATTTATAATGTGTCTAATGCATGGCTAATTCTTCGAAGACAAGTATCCTGCCCAATTAAGCTCATGATTGAAAAAAGAGATGGACCATTTACAGTTCCACAAAGTGCCAGTCGAATCGGTTTCATCACCTTACCGAATCCCAAGTCGTTTTCTGCCATAAATGTTTTCAATGTTTCTTCTAATGATTCAGTTGTCCAATTTTCATGTTTTTCTAAAATTGATTGGACAGTTTCAACAATTATCCCTGTTTCATTTTTCCAAGTTTTCCGAACGGATTTTTCATCAAAATCAATTGGATCATTAAAATAATAATCTGACTGCTCAATGAGTTCTACTAAGGATTTCGATCTACTTTTCATTAATTCAATCACACCGAGGCAAAAATCTTGTGATTCAGATTTGCCCCAATTTGCATTGATGACTTTAATATTAGAAAAAATCGTGTGATTCGATTGTTGCGATAGATGTTGTCCGCTGATCCAATTTAGTTTTTTCTCATCAAAAACGGCGCTTTTTTTATGAACCATTGTTAAATCAAATTTTTGGATGATTTCATCAAAAGACATGATTTCTTCTTCGGTACCTGGATTCCATCCCAGCAAAGATAAATAATTCAATAAAGCTTCCGGCTGAAATCCATCATCGCGATAAGTTTGAACACCCATAGCACCGTGGCGTTTACTTAATCTTTTTTTATCTTGGCCAAGTATCATGGGTAAATGAGCAAATTTCGGGACATTCAAATCCAAAGCTTTATACATTAAGATTTGTTTAGGTGTATTAGAAATATGATCTTCGCCACGAATGACATGAGTGATTCCCATATCGCTATCATCCACAACATTTGTTAGATTATATACGGGGCTCCCATCAGACCGAGCAATAATAAAATCATCTAATTCTGAATTTTCAATTGTGATTTCACCGTAAATCATATCATGATAAGATGTGTTTTTTTCGTTTGGTATTTTTAATCGAATTGTAAAAGGCGATTCAATTTCTAAAGCTTTATCAATGTCCGCCTGATCTCTATCTCTCCAAAATCCAGGATAAGAAAAAGAACCCGTTTCAGATCGATGTTTTTCAATCTCTTCCTTAGTTGAAAAACATTTATAGGCTGATCCATTGGATAACAATAGTTCAATTGCATTTTGATAGGATTGAGTTCTTTTTGATTGATAGACTAATTCTTCTTCCCAATCTAATCCAAGCCAAATCATGGATTCACAAATCTGATCTGTGTATTCTTGTTTTGATCTTTCAAGATCGGTATCTTCAATTCTGACAAGAAATTGGCCGTTATTATGTTTGGCAAATAAATAATTAAAAAGAGCAGTTCGAGCTCCACCAATATGGAGATTTCCTGTGGGACTTGGGGCAAATCGAACGCGTGGATTCATTAATTTATTGGATAAAATTCAAAAAAGTATTATTAGAAATTACTAGTCGCAGTGAAAGCAAAAAAGAAGGATAAGTAATTAATTGTTAATTGTTAATGGATTAATTGATAATGAAAAAATACACACACCTATATTCCCCTTCATAAAGGGGACTAAGGGATATCAATAAATTGAATGTGCATTTATTATATGTGTTAAAATTCAATTCCCTTGTTTTAAACCCATAATTATAAAAAATTATAATTGCTTTTTCCTTAAAACTATTTTACATTTTCAGTACATCAAGAATGCCTTGAGATGTATTTACACAGGATGCCAACCGAGCCGGAGTGAGATCCCTGCAACGGTGGCTTGACCAAATTAATTGGTCGATGCGCCTCGTACAAAGTGTACGTGGGAAATGGGAAACCGCTTGATGTATATGAAGCGGTTTCTTTATTTTTAGGCATGACTGGTGTTGAAAATTTGGAAGATTTGTAAAATAATTAAAATTAGTGGAATGAATTCACCGTCATCCCGCCCAACAAAATGGTGGACAAGCAGGTGAGTTTATTCGTTAGCAGGCATAATCAAGAAAATTATCAATAATCTGGAGGATTAAATGAATACCACTAAAATATTAACACTATCGGTAATTGCTGTTCTTTATTGGGCATGCACTGATAAAACACCATTGGGTATCGATCAATTAAATATCGATGACCCAGATGGAATACCGCCAGTACTTACAAATATCCAGCAAATTGGAGATAGTGTAAGAGTAACTTGGATTGACAACATTAATAATGAAAGTGGATTCCGAATCTTTAGAAAGGTTAAGAACGGAAATTACACACAAATTTCTGATGTATCGCCTAACACATTTTACTACACAGATAAATCAACGTTACAGGATGAAACAACATACTTTTACTATGTTGAAACATATGGTGCGAATTCAAGTCAATCGTCAAATGAAAAACAGATAACTTTTAGTGACGTGCAAGGGATTTTTGTTGATTTTGAAGATGGGCAACTACCCGATGGATGGTCTGCAACCCGGTTCGACTCCTATGGTAACGGCCCTTACGGTGGTGGTTGGTCTGTGTCCAGTTCTGCTGATTACGAAGGTAACTATGGTATTGCCACACCCTCTACGTACTATTACACTTTTTATTTAACTGCAACCATCAGCGTGCCGCAGGATACTGAAGTGACAATATCATTTTATACGTCGGAGCCCGCTAATAGCGGTGATGGTTATTTATATATTAATGGAGAGAACTATTTGGATTGGGATTATAATTCACCTTCTTGGGATTACGAGTCTGTTAGTTATAATACAGGGTCAAATACGGAGATTGAACTTATGTGGCGATATTATTCCTATAACTATGGCTATGCTTACATCGACAACATCCAGGTAACCTGGTAAGGAGAAAAAAAATGAAAAAGACAATATTACTCGCTACAATTTTTATACTTAGATTATCTACGGTTGCAAATGCCCAAGAACCGATTTCTTTTCGGAGCAACGCCTTGGGAGGAATAGTGAATGATGACCTGGATTTGGTCTATGACCCGATTGAACTTCAGTTTGTGGATGGCATTCGGCTTTACACCAATTTGAGTAACTTAACCAGCAATCAGGAACAACTCTTTGATAATATATCTGATGATGAGTTTTTGTTTGGGATATCATCTGAAAATCCACTTTTGGGTTTCTTATGGCATTCGGCATTGGTGCGATTCCAAAATTCAGAAACGTCCAATTCGGTCGGAATTGATTCCGATTTGGATGGTTATACCGATATTTATGGAAACGGTACGTTGATTGATGAATACACATCCTATCTGGATACTGATTACGATGGATTGTTTGATTTAAAGCAGATGTTTTCCCAAGAAAAATCCAACTTTACCATAGATGACAGTTATTCCTTTATTTTAAATAATTCACTCAAATTGTGGATATTAGCAATGGGAGTAAAATTATCAATGGGCAACGCTGCATATACTGGAAATACAGCATCTTCAGATTTAGGCTCAGGTTATGGAATGTTAAATTCAGTTGATTGGGATGACCCAACATTTCATAATTCGATTACAACTCATTTAATAGATGATGGATATAATAATCCGATTTGGTCAGAAGATGGTAATTTTTCTTCAGAAAATAAAGAAAGTTTCACCAATATAGATGTTTCAGCTATGGTGAATCTCTGGGATTTTGAAATGCGGGCTGATATAGCGCTCTATTCAAATCAAACGCTATCCAATGATAATGATGGTTATTCCGGTCAATATGAGTACTTTGAACCGGAAATAACAGTTTATGATAATGACTACTCCGAGACCGATTCCTATATTTCAAAAACAGATGAAAATGGTGGGGGTGTTGCTCTTGGCGGTTCAGCTAGATATACTTTTGACGAGCAGGATGAAAGAAAGAACGATGGATTTTGGAAAGTGGGAGTTTCAGCTGATTTCGGTTCCTATGATTATATTGGATCAGCGTCTTCCCAGTTTTCAAGTACTGAAAATTACTTCGATGGTTTAGACACATTGGACACTGATTTTGTTAAAACAAATTCCGAACACAGTTCAACAACTGATAACGGAACTAAAAAGACGTCTGCTTTTACCATCAATGGACGGTTGAATATCCCGTTAGATGAAAATGTACATTTTGGTATTGGTGCTTCTCTAAATAATTCAACATCACGTCGTGAAACAGACTACACCGAATCATTGAATGACGTTTTTGACTATGACTACACAGACACAGACTATAATGATTATCTAACTACTGAAACGTCTCAATTGTCCGCTAATAGAAATTTTGAAATTTTGAGAACAATCTTCGCTTGTCCAGCTGGCATCGAGTACAGAACTGGTAAAGAGAATAAATGGTCATTGAGATTTGGGTCAATTTTCACTATGACAAATCAAACAATCAATGATGCAAAACAGATCACTGGTTCAGAACCTCACATCACAGAAACAGAATATAGTGATGGAGACATAGCTATTGATATTGATGACAATGTTTATGAATCCACAAGCGAGCACACAAGAACTACGTCTAGTTCGATGGTATTTACGTATGGTCTTGGCTATAACCCAATGGAAAACTTGCAAATTGATGTACTAGGATTTTTGGGGACCAATGATAATTCAATTATTGATGCTTCGTTCTATAGAAATCTTAGGTTGTCATTTACGATGAAGTTTTAGCCCGTAGAAAAATGAGAATGGGAATTATATGCCTGCCAACCCTCACTCCACCCCCGATTTCTTCAGGATAGGCGGACGCCAATGGAAACTAATAATTCCAAATGCCGGCTTGTTTGCCGTAGCTGGAGCGTAGGCGGGTGTGTTTATTCGTTATGTTCCAAATAGGAATAGTATAACAATAGATTCCAGTCATCTAAGTGAAACAGATTTGAAACTAATGAGAGAGCTTTTACTCAGAGATAGCCCGAACTAGTGGAATTATATTATAGATGATAGATTTGACGGTTTCGCAGTTTTTATTTTTAAAAAGGAAGGTCTTCCAAATCCACATTCCCACCGGAAAGAATTAAGCCCACATTCTTTCCTTTAAACAATTCTTTTCTCTTTAAGATGGCACTCAGTGTGATTGCACTGGAAGGTTCCACAATAATTTTCATTCGTTCCCAAATTAATCGCATGGAATGGATAATCTCATCTTCCGTGACTGTAATAATTCCATCAACTTTTTCCTGAATAATGGGGAATGTGATTGTGCCGATCTGGGCTCGAAGTCCATCGCAAATAGTATTTGTTGTTTTGTTCGCTTGTATTTCACCCGATTGCAACGATCGATAAGCATCATCAGCTTCTGCCGGTTCAGCACCATAAACAAGAATTCCCGGTTTCATTTCCTTTGCGGAACATAAGGTACCGCTTAATAATCCACCTCCACTTACAGGAGAAACGATCCTTTCTAAATCTGGGTAATCTTCTAACAATTCCTTGGCGGCTGTACCTTGCCCTGCAATAATACGTTCATCGTTATAGGGATGGACCAAAACAGCGCCTGTTTCGTCCATTATTTCCTGTAATACTTTTTCCCGAGATGCTTGGATTGGTTCACACCAAACGATTTCTCCACCGTTCCGCTCAACATTATCGACTTTAATTTTGGGTGTATTGTTGGGCATGACCACTATAGTTTTCCCGCCACGATTAGAAACGGCCATACACAGTGCGGCACCGTGGTTCCCGGACGATGCAGTAACAATGCCAAGAGCCAGTTCTTCATCTGTCAATTGCAAAACTGTGTTGGTAGCACCCCGTATCTTAAATGAACCTACTTTCTGAAAATTTTCACATTTAAAATAGAGGTCTGCACCCGACAATTTATTTAGACTTGAATTCGTTAAAACTGGAGTGCGATGAATAAAAGGACGAATCCGCTTATGTGCATTTTTGATATCTTGGAAAGTTGGCATTATGAAATTTAAAAGAGTTTATCTATTTTATCTATTTCTTTATTACCCATCCATTCTTTAAACGATTATTTTCGATCTATATATAAAAAAGTTTTTACAAGTTAAAATCGCCTAACAGTTTTTTCAGGAAATCAATCATAGTCAAAATAGAATCAGGTTTCGGGCAGGGAATCTATGATATAAACAAACCACATGATGAAAATTAGAATTACTTCAGAGTATTATTGCGGAGGGGGAGGGATTCGAACCCCCGAAGGGTATAAACCCTTGCTGGTTTTCAAGACCAGTGCATTCAGCCAGGCTCTGCCACCCCTCCGTTTTTTTTCTTATAAATTAAATTCTGTTTCGGTTAATTTTTGGAGAAGACTAACCGAATATTGTAATGCGGAGAGAGTGGGATTCGAACCCACGGTACGCGTAAACGCACACACGCTTTCCAAGCGTGCTCCTTAAGCCACTCGGACACCTCTCCAAAATGTTATTCTTCTATTGAAGACTCTGCTTTGATGGGCTTTTCAGACGTTTCATCTGCAGATTTTTCATCTTGTTCAGTTGACGTTTCTTCTGTTTGAACTTCATCACTCACAGTTTCAACACTCGGTTCATCCTGTGATTCAAATTGAGAAAGATCAATATCGATAAGGTTTGCAACTTCATCCATACGTTTTAACGCAACATCAAGGTTTTCACCTTTATTTGAACGAATCATTTGTTCGTTAAAACGCCATTGTCCGGTTTTTTCGGATTTCACACTTTTTACATATTTGACATAAACTGCATTTTTATCTTTCGATCCTGCAGCTTTGTCAGCGAAACTTAATTGTTTTTTAGCCATTATTTAAATTCTCCTGAGAAATAAGCCGGCAAATTTATCTATCAATTAATCGATTCCCAACCAATAAGACGAAGATGTTTATTCGATTTTTATTCTATTTTTTTTCTTCATTTTCGCAGAAGCGAATTTTCTCATGTCAACCACGCGATCATGTTCATCTACAATTTCAACACCCAGTAATGTTTCTATGGCATCTTCTAATGAAATGAGCCCCGTCGTCGTCCCGAATTCATCCATGACAATAAATAACTGCTGACGACGTTTTACAAATTGATCTAATACTTCAGAGACAGATTCTTTCTCTAGAACGGTATGAATGGGTTTCATTAATTCGCCAATTTTAATATGAAATTGATCTTCAGCTTGCTTATTCACTAATGTATATCGATTTACAAATCCAATAATATGATCTAAATCTTTATCGTAAACAGGTATTCTGGAAAAAGCAATGGGTGAGTTCTTTTTAACCACTTCCCCAACTGTTTCATTTTTATCTAATGCGAATACAACGGACCTTGGCGTCATCACTTCTTCCACAGGGATTTTATCTAATTTGATGAGATTTTCAATAATATCTCCCTCTTGTTCATCTATAGAACCTTCATCTTCACTTATTTCAGCCATGGCCAATAGTTCTTCTCGTGATGCCTTCGATTCCACGCCATTTTCACCAGGATTAATCATCTGTGACATGTATTCGGACAACACAACAAATGGCCAAGCGATCACCATTAACCAACGAATTGTTATTGCCGTGAATGCAACCAAAGATTTGCTATAAACAGCTCCAATCGTCTTTGGAATAATTTCGGAAAAGAATAAAATTGATAAAGTTAAAATCCCTGAGGCTAACCCCACCCACTCATTTCCGTAAATAAGATGAGTTTGAGCGCCAACACCCACTGCGCCCACTGTATTGGCGATGGTATTTATTGTCAGAATCGCTGCTAAAGGACGATTAATATTTCCCTTAAGCTCTGCCATGATGATTCCAGAACGTTTCCCTTCTTTTTCCAAAACAGATACATGAGCAAAAGATAAACTTAAAAGGACTGATTCAAGTAATGAACACAGGAAAGACACAAAAAGTGCTGTTAAAAAATAAGTTATGAGTACTGTCATTGTTGATTGAATTTAGGGAATAATATTGATAGTAGGATAAAAATCAGTCACGAATCCAACGATAAACTTCTTGAACAGTTGCTTTCTTCCCATAAAGTAAAATAGCTGTCCTAAATATTTTTCCAGATAATTTCAACATGACCCAACACGATACAATCATCAAAACAGTTGAAATTATTATTTCAGTCATTTCAACGCTTTTGGTGCCTATTCGAATAATCATCATGAAGGGGGTTAAAGGAGGGATATAAGTTGCCCCAATTGTGAATGCTGACTCTGGGTTGGTAATAAAGTAGGATGCGAAAATCATAGGAAGAACAGCAATAATACTAATAACACCACTAGATTGCTGAGCTTCTTGCTCCGAAGTGAAAAAAGTTCCCATGGCTGCAAATATCGCAGCATAAAATAAATATCCGGTCACAAAATAAATGAGAAATAAAGGAATAAGCGAAAAATCGATAGTAGCTAGTTCTTTGTATTCAGTGGCAATTAAACCGACAATAAGGTAAAAACACATTTGGGTTAAACCTAAGGCTCCCAAGCCCAAAATTTTTCCACGCATTAATTCATCGGGCGTTACAGACGATAATAAAATTTCTATGGTTCTACTGGTGCGCTCTTCCATTACAGAACGCAATAATATTTGACCACTCATAAAAACCGTCATAAATAATATCATTAAAAATAAATATGGAATGATAAAACTAGCGAGCTCATTTCCTTCCGAAGTTTCACCATCTTCATCTATTTTAAATGTATCAAATGAAATTCGGCGGCTCAATTGTCCAACCATGGACATATCAATATTTTGCTCAATCATTCGTTGCTCAATTACACCTTGATTTAAGACACGCCGAATTTGAGTATAAATCTTAATATTACTTAGGGACAAGCTAAAATATTCAACTTCACCAGTATCCATCACAGTTGATGGAATAAATAAAAATCCATCAATGGATTTTGAAAGAACACTATCTAGTGCAATTTCATTTGATTGAAATCGATTAAAAATAAATTGCGGATTCCCGTCTTTGAGCTTATGTATTGAGCTCATTTGAGTTTGAAATCGTTCAGTCAGATCTAAAATATCATCTTCAAAAACTAAGCCAATTTCCGTGGTTTCTTCCGGTTCCATATCCATGAGAAGAGTGGGCAAATACATCATACCACCCATAAAAAATGGGAGTAAAAATGTAGTAATCAAAAAGAGTTTTGATTTTACGCGGTTCATGAATTCCCATTTTACGATATTCCAAATTTGATTCATGATGATTTTTTCACCTCTTCAATAAAGATTTGCTCTAAACTTGGAACATGAATTTGAAAAGATTGAACAATTACACTTTCATTCATCCACGTTAAAAAGTCACGGGGTTCACACGATAGTACACCTGATATAGATGATCCTTTTATAGCCATTTCTGAGAAAAATGATTTTGCTTTTTCTATGTTTAATTCACCCGTAAATCGAACATCTACTGAATCGCTTGAATGGGATTTTTTTACATTCTCTAAAGAGCCTTCAACAATTATTTTACCTTGATTTATTAAACAAATATTGGTGCATAAGCGTTCTACTTGTTCCATTTGATGGGTGGAAAAAAGGATGGTCTTCCCTTCTTCCCTTTTTTCCTGAATTATCTCTTTCAATAAAAGCTGATTGATCGGGTCCAACCCAGTAAAAGGTTCATCCAAAATCAATAAAGATGGATCATGGATGAGTGATAAAATAAATTGAATTTTTTGCTGATTTCCTTTGGAAAGCTCTTCAATTTTTCGATTTCCTTGATCTCCTATACCAAATCGCTCCAACCATTCATTTGTTTTGGTTTTTGCATCCAATTTGGAAAGTCCACGAAGAATTCCAAAATAAATAATTGTTTCTTCTAATTTCTGTTTTTGATATAAACCCCTATCTTCCGGAAGGTAGCCTAAATTATTTCGACCAATTAAATTAATGTTTTTTCCATTCAATTCTATGGTACCGCTATCTTGCTGAATGATACCCATTATCATTCTAATTGTAGTGGTTTTTCCTGCACCATTTGGGCCTAAAAATCCAAAAACATCCCCCTGTTCAACGGAGAATGAAACATCATCGACCGCACGAACACCTTCGTACTGTTTTATAAGATTAGATAGATTTAGCAAACGAACCTCCTGACATTAATTATTGACACGAGAATACTTATTTCGAAATTTAATTTAAAATTTAAAGAGAGTGGTGTGAGTAATAAATATAACCCAAATTAATTTTGAATGAATAGTAAATACAGTAAGAATGAATTAAAATTTTATAACAGATCCATCGCAAAATTCAGGGATTTTCACATCTAGAAGATGAGCAATAGATGGTGCGATATCAACCGTGGCGTGCTGATCATTATTAGAGCCAGCATTTGTGGTTTCATGAGAGAATATCAATGGAACGTGCGTGTCATAATCATAAGGTGAACCGTGGCTGGTACCATAAGGATTTTTATAGATGTAACCTGGCGTATTTATGGGGAATATTTCAGGAGTTTTATAGGCATGAATCATATGCTTCAATCGCAATGTGATTTTATCTGTTTCAAGGGAAGCAATTATATCTTCTTTATAAACCATTCTTTCTATTCCTTCAACTTTCGGGAGCAACTTTTGGACCACATCATAAATAGCCCTAGGATTAATATCCATTTTTTTCAGTTTCTCAAGATTAAGAAAATAATTTCCACCACTTCGAACATAGAGTTCATCGCCAAATTTTTCTTCAATTTCTTCTTCGATCCATTCGAAAGCTTCTTTCAAATGTTTTTTGTTGATTCGTCCACCCGTTCCACCATTTTCAATAACATATTCAGGAAGTGGCAACCCACCATGGTCAGCGGTCAATACAAATTGAACATTTTCTAATCCAACAGTTTCATCCACAAATTCAATAAAATTCCCTAACCATTTATCCAGCTTAATAAATGCATCCATAATTTCTTGAGAATGAGGCCCATAATCGTGAATCATCCAATCCATTGCAGAAAACCCTAAAAACAATAAATCGGGATCAGAATCTTTTCCCAATTCCTCATGTACAATCGCCTTTTTAGCTAGATTTAATAATTCTCGTTCAAACCATGGGCGCCCCATTAATAATAGTTCTGGGTCATCTTTAGGATCAATTCCGATAGGAAAAACAGGTGAATATTCTTCACTTAAATAATCATCTGATTCACCGAAATAATTATCTTCTCGTGCATATTTTAAATACAATTCATCGTCTAAAGATTTTGTCCACAAGGAGTCTTTATATGATTCAGCATGAAGATTTTTGTTGAATTCGTTCACCCATTCAGGAAGTTTATCGACGTAATAATCCGATGAAATGAATTGCCCAGCTTTATTATAATAAATTGGAAGGTCAGGTTTATTTCCACCCATAAAGACAGCAGTTCTATCTTTACCAGCGAGAGATATCACTTTGGAATTTGGGTAAGTCGTTTTGACCCAATCTCCTAATCCAGTTGTATTATATCTTGAATAGGACCGTGCCTTCCCTTTTTTGGCACCAATGACTTTTGCCACAGGATCTTCCACACAATACACATTCTTTTTCAAATCGCGATCATAAAAACTATTTCCAAGAACACCAACGCGTCCTGGATATTGGCCCGAACCTATAGCAAAATGGCCGGGACCGGTAGCTGTATAACTATGATCATGGTGTGTATTGGTGAACCAAGTACCATGATCCATAAGCCATCGAAATCCACCCGTATATAGATCATCAAATCGGGTCAGTAAATCCGGCCGCATTTGATCCACCACAAGGGTAATGACAAGTTTGGGTTTATTCGGTTTTGTGCTACACGAAAAAGAAATAAAAGTTGCCATTATTAACAGGCCATAAGAGTTACGCATCATTCAATTACCTTTAAAAAGCGACGTTTGCCTACTTTAAGAATTTGGTGTTCCTTTGGAGAAATTTTTGCTTGTATATCAGAGACAGACTCACCGTCCAATTTAACGGCACCTTGCTTTATCATTCGGCGTGCTTCTCCTTTACTCTGAAGCAGTCCCGCATTAAAAATCACATTTACTATTAAATCTTCATTTTCAAGAGAATATTCAGGAATATCATCAGGAATACCTTTTCCCACGACGACTGTATTAAAATGGTGTTCAGCCTTAGATGAGGTTTCCGCATCATAATATAATTCAACCACCGCTCGCGCCAATTCTCGTTTCACTTGCATGGGATTTACAGACGAGTCTCCTAATTGGGATTCAGCATTTTTTACAATAGATTCCTCAGCATCAGCGGCTAACGTTAACCATTTCAAAATCATATCGTCAGATATAGATAAAGTTTTGCCATACATATCTTCTGGAGAATCATGAAGACCAATATGATTACCGTATGACTTGGACATTTTATCAACGCCGTCAGTCCCCTCTAATAATGGAAGTGTAATAATACATTGGGGATCTTGCCCATCCGCTTTTTGTAAATCTCGCCCAACCAACAAATTAAATTTTTGATCCGTCCCACCTAATTCTACATCCGCTTTCAATTCTACAGAATCCTGACCTTGAGCTAAGGGATATAAAAATTCATGAAGGGAAATCGGAATTTCAGATTGAAAACGCTTGGTGAAATCATCACGTTCTAACATGCGAGCAACCGTCATAGAACTTGTTAACTTTACAACATCATTAAAATTGATTTTGTTCAGCCAATCTGAGTTATAAACAATTTTAAGAGTACTTATATCAAGTATAACTTTAGCCTGTTCCACATAAGATTCAGCATTAGATCTTGCTGCTTCAAGGTTGAGTTGTGGCCTTGTTTTATTTCGGCCAGATGGATCACCAATCATAGCAGTAAAATCGCCAATAACCAAAATAGCTTGATGCCCTAAATCTTGAAAATGACGAAGTTTTCTTAAAACAACACCATGTCCAATATGGAGATCAGGACGACTCGGATCACACCCCAATTTAATATTTAAAGGAGATCCGGATTCTTTTGATTTTTCTAATTTTAGTTTTAATTCCTCTTCAGGAATAATTTCTTCCACTCCACGGCGAATTAAAAATAATTGTTCTTCTACAGGTAAAAAGTTCATCTTTGGACCAAAGCTCGTTGTATATCTCGTTCTACGTCTCTTTTCTTTTTGGATTCTCGTTTATCATGGAGTTTTTTCCCTTTTGCTAATCCCATTTCTAGTTTCACAATACCACCTTTAAAATATAGTTTAGTTGGTACTGCGGTTAAACCTTTTTCAGCAAGTTTGGATGCGATACGGTCAATTTCTTTGCGATGAAGTAGCAATTTACGGTCCCGAACTAAATCGTGACCATCAATGCCAGTATGGCTATAAGAAGCTATATGAGCCCCTCTTAACCATGCTTGGCCTTTCCTGATTAATACATACGATTCTTTTAAACTTGCATTCCCTTCTCGAATACTCTTGACCTCGCTACCCATCAATTGAAGCCCAGCTTCATAGGTTTCAAGAATATGGTATTCGTGGTAGGCTTTCCGGTTGGTGGTGACAGTTTTAATTTCCATGATAAAAAAGCGGGTGAAAAATACGGAAACGGGTTACATATCTCTAAGTTTATTTCTTGCAATTTTCCATCGGAATTCAATAAAATTCTTAGACTGCTATATATATTTTTTACATTTTTATTTGAATGTAATTAATCGATTTTCAAGTTTTAAACATCCATTCAATTTTTTAGTAAATTTCACTGTGAATATCATCCTCATTGAACCCTATTTCACCGGATCTCATAAACAGTGGGCCATTGGGTTTGCCAATCACAGCAAACACGATGTACTACTTCTCACAATGAAAGGTCAATTTTGGAAATGGCGCATGCATGGTGGCGCTGTAACAATGGCACGAGAATTCAACAATCTCACCTGGCGACCAGATCTTATTCTTACCACCGATATGTTGGACCTCTCTACTTTTCTCGCCCTGACAAAATCTAAATCACATGGAATTCCCACTGCTATTTATTTTCATGAAAACCAAATTTCATATCCCTGGTCGCCAAATGATAGAGATATAGCACAAAAACGAGATACCCATTATGGTTTTATCAATTTCGCATCTGCTTTATCTGCTGATCAAGTTTTCTTTAATTCTGAATTCCACATGGATTCTTTTTTGGATGCACTTCCCCGTTTTCTCAGAAAATTTCCCGATTACCGCGAATTGGATTCCGTAGATATGATTCGTAACAATAGTCGCATTCTTCACTTGGGTATGGATCTTCAGCAATTTGATAATCACCGCATCGATCACGGTGAAGCACCGCTTATCTTATGGAATCATCGTTGGGAATATGATAAAAACCCCGATGACTTTTTTAGCGTATTGGAACGGGTTAAAGAATATGGCTATGATTTTAAATTGGCTGTCATGGGTGAAAATTTTAGTCAATATCCTGACATTTTTGTTGATGCTCATAAATCTTTTAAGAATCAAATTGTTCAATGGGGATATACGGATTCTTTTACAGATTATGCAAAATGGCTCTGGAAAGCGGATATCCTGCCCGTAACATCGAATCAGGAATTTTTCGGAGCAAGTGTAATGGAAGCCATGTATTGCGACACATGGCCCATTTTACCCAACCGGCTCACCTACCCTGAATTGCTACCTCCAGAACAGCACAAAGATCATTTATATTCAGATAATCAGGACCTTTTTAATAAAATAACATGGGCCATCGAGAATTATGAAAAAATCAAATCCACCCATTTTCATCCCATTGCCAAACCATTCGATTGGGAAACTATGGCGCCCATGTACGACAATGCCATGGAACAAGTTTAAAATATTTTGCCGCTAAGGTCGCGAAGAGCCACGAAGTATTTTTATAAGATTCTTATTTCAACAAAATCATTTTTCGCGTTTTCACAAAATCACTCGTCGACAATCTTATAAAATATACTCCACTGGAAAAATGACTTCCATCCCACTGAAAAACGTGGTTCCCTGATTCAATATCGCCTTCAAATAGTGTATTAACTAAATGGCCATTTATATCAAATATCTGTAGAGATAAGGCCTTCTGAGTCTCTACCATAATGTTAACGGTCGTTATTGGATTAAATGGATTGGGATAATTAGTCAATATCGCAAATTGGGATGGAAACGGATTTTCATTATCAATTCCCACATTGGGATCTAATGAAATATCAAAAATCCGTGGCAAATGATCAGATGCTTCCTGCGTGTCGTCCCATTCTAATCCATAGTCAGACAATGATGTAGAATCCATGGCTAAAGTATTTACAATAAAATGTTTCCCTGTATCAATTGTGGCATCGGAATAAAAGACATAATCTAATTTCCCCGGATTATATGAACTGCCGTCACTTCGCCAAGTGTAGCCCATCCGTTTATGGGTATGACGCGAAAAAAGATCTACAATATTTGTAGAGTCCCAATCGGGAAGGAAGTCATTCCCATAGTCTTCTTCATTTTCAATATCACCAATGCGGATTGTCTCCACCTGTTGGCGATAGCCTACAAAATTAAAATCCCCAACATGAACAAATGGCGTTTCATCTTCTAATTCAAATGGACCGTTTCCACTCGTTATCCAATTTCGCCACACGGAAGCAAATTCATCCACCTGTTGTTGGCGACCTTCATTGTTTCCACAACAAGATAAGTGAGAATTGATAATTAATAAATTTTTTTCCATTTCCGCTTCTGTATCTAATAGTGCACACATGGTTCTTTCTGAACTGCTCAAATTGGCATCACTCAAAATCGGAAATCGCGACAAAACCACAAGATCACTATAAGTCCAACTGGCGTACCAAGTTTCCTGCGGAAACCATGATTGGACAATCGTTTGAATTTCATTCCAATCAGTATGCTCTTGAAGAACAATAACATCAGGATCCAAGGCTTGAAATATCCGTTGAAAACTAGGTTGTCTATCTTCTTCGAGAATTCCATTCCAAAGAGTATTATACGTCACAATACGTATATCATCTTCGTGTCGTCTCTCCAACGAAATGGGTTCTGGTAATGGAATGGTATCTTCGCCAATGTTAAAAGAAATGCCGCCAGGTTCATTTGGAACGATATCCGAATTCGGAGGCGCTTCAGCAATTACAATACGTCCTTCAACTAAAACTTGGGATCCATTCAGGGTCATAATATCTGAATTTCTGGCGATAGCGATTTCAAATTCAGAAGATGTTATGGTGGGACCAATTCTAAGGGTTAAATCATTTTGCCATATACCCGTGCTCCCGCCATTGGAATAAAACACACCTTCACGTTGACCAAAAGTCCAATCCAGTTCGGCACCAATTCCATTATAATCTAACCCTGTGGAAGAATCATTGTCTACATCGATATAAAGATGAAACGCATTCCAATCTTGCATCAAATATTCGCCATTGTGAAATGAAAAATAGATAAAAAGGAATTCTTGATCGTAGGTGATTTTTACATCAGCAAAATCTGCACTCATTCCGTCGCCTGCCATATCGGAATATGCTAGAATAACATTTTCCCAATCCTGAAATTGTCCATCAATGTTGATGGGATGTCCAGCCATGAGAATCGAATATAAAAATGGGCTGACCAAAAATCCGATCAGCCCCCAAGAATGTGAAATTCCTTTTGAAGAATTACACATCAAACATATCTAGCACAAGGCGGATTCCCCAACCGGTTGCACTTCCTTTTGGATCGAGACTGGTGGTTTTACCACCCCAAGCTGTTCCGGCAATGTCAAAATGTATCCAGGGAATATCTTTTTTAACAAATTCTTTCAAAAATGCTGCAGCCGCAATACTGCCAGCTTGCCCGGGCGTACCCATATTTTTCACGTCAGCAATATCAGATTTAATCTGTTTGCAAAATTCAGGCCATAAAGGGAGTTCCCAAACTTTTTCACCAGAATTTTTAGATGATATTTTAACTTTTTCCATAAGAGATTCATCCGTTCCCATCACACCAGCAGCCACGTGACCGAGTGTTACAAGAACTGCACCCGTCAATGTGGCAAAATCCAGAATAAATTCAGGATCATAATGCTTAGATGCATAAGATAAACCATCCGCAAGAATTAATCGTCCTTCAGCGTCCGTATTTAGAATTTCAATTGTTTTTCCATTTAAAGCGGTAAGGATATCTCCAGGTTTAAATGCTTTGCCACCCAATAGATTCTCCGTCGATGGCACAATACACACAACATTTATTTTTGGTTTCAAAGCTGCAATTGCTTTCATGGTTCCCAAAACGGTAGCTGAACCACACATATCATATTTCATTTCATCCATTTTTCCAGCAGGTTTGATGGAAATTCCACCCGCATCGAATGTTAGTCCTTTACCAACGAGAACTTTGGGTTTTTCATCGCCACCATTCATGTATTCTAGGATGATAAACTTTGGCGGTTCATCCGTTCCTAATGCTACCCCGGCCAATGCGCCCATACCCATTTCAGTAAATTCTTCTCGATCGAATATGGTAAGTTTCATTCCACCTTCATCTGCAATTTCTTTGGCAGCTTCTGCCAATCTTGTTGGCGTGGAAATATTTCCGGGGTGATTCCCAAGATCACGAGCAAAACAAACTGCATTCCCAATAGCAGCACCTTTAGCAATATCAGGCGAATCACAACGAAGTACCTTAGCAGATTTCAATACGAACCCATCATCTCTACCTGTTTTATAATCCAAAAATTGATAACTACCCAATACTAGTCCTTCACCGCAAGATTGGCAATGTTCACAATTATTACAAAAACATTCCATTGCAACTGAATCTAATTTTTTACTTATGGCAGTTCGGGATACTTTCCCGGCGGCCAATCGAACTGCATTGGCATCAAATTTATTTTTATTACCGAGTCCTAAAAGGAGGATTCGTTTTCCATCCACATAGAAAAAATGTGATTCACCGGATTTACCTTTCACATCTCCCAAGTCGATTGCTTCGGTAAATGCAAAGTTCGATGCTTCATTGATGGTATTTGCCATTGGGGTCAAACTTTTATCTTCGAAAACACCGACCGCAATAAGATCTGCCTGAGTTTCGTTCCACGATTCTGGTGAAGAGGTAACAGTTGATAGGTTAGCCATAATAATCCTTTTAATATTTTTATTGAATAAAATTGGGTTGAATATTAAGTGTTTACGCATTTTACTTCCAGTACCATAATCCACATTTTATAGATTGACAGATGGGTTTAACTTTCCAACACCCATCATGGCACTTATTAACATTAAATCCGAAGAAAGAACGCAAACAGCTCTTTTATTTATTATGTTTTTTGCTGTGGTTTCAGCAAGCATTACTGGAGCAGCTGTTAGAGATGCTGTCTTTTTACTGCAAGTTGATAAATCCTATCTCCCCCTCATGTTTATCGCAATTGCAGTGGTCATGGCTGCCGTTATTTTCATTTATAAAAAACTAACTTCAAATCTAGATCAAGTTTTTATCATTACTATTTCGGGTGCGATTTTTTCCATTTCTTTATTTTTTCTTCAAACTAATTTATCTGGATTTTTCATTCCCGTTTTATATGTTTGGGTCGAAATTGTAACTGTTTTATCCATATTCCAGTTTTGGATTTTAGCAGGAGAAATATTTAATGCCAGACAAGCAAAACGAATATTTTCTCTCGTAAGTGCCGGTGGCTCTTTTGCAGGGATGGGAGCTGGATATTGCATTAAACCGTTTGTTACAACTTATGGATCTGAAAAACTATTATTTCTTACAATTTTCTTTATTGGGTTTTCTGTCATGATCGCTCATTTGTTGAGACCGTTTCGTAAGAAACATGAAACAAGAAAAGTTATCATTGAGCTCGAACCATCAAAGTCGACAGATTTTGGTCCATATTTAAAATCCATTGCTCTACTAATTGGCTTGGCTGCCTTTATATCAAAAATAGTGGACTATCAATTCAAAATGATGGCAGCAAATACGTTCACAAATCAAAATGATTTGATGAGCTTTTTCGGCACTTATTATATGTCTGTCGGAGCCGTGACCTTAATTATGCAATTTTTTGTAACAGGATTTATATTGACACGATTTGGAATTTTGGCAGGTTTATTAATTCTACCCATTTCTCTAGTTATTGGTTCATCTGGATTTCTAGCTCTTGGTACTTTATCGGCTGTCTTTATTGCGAAATTTCTAGATCAAGTTTTCAAATTTTCTACGAATAATGCGGTTCAAGAAATCTTATGGCTTCCCGTGACGCCGGAAAAAAAGATACGGACAAAACCCTTAATTGATGGAACGATTCGATCAGGATTGGAAGGGTTAGCTGGACTTTGCATTTTCATGCTTGTTTCGTTTAACCTTGTCCCACAAGATAAAATCCATTGGCTCAGTTTGCTTGTGATTCTTGGTGTATTTTTGTGGATTTGGAATAGTTTTAAATTAAAAAATGGATATGTGAATTCACTGGTAAAATCTATTGAAAATAGACAATTAAATTTGGATGATGTTGAATTTGATATTAAAGATTCTCATATCGTAAGTACGCTAGATAATACACTTCGAGATGATAATGAATTAAAACAACTTTTCGCTTTGGATCTCCTATGGACTCTTCCACTTCATCCCTGGAAAAATACACTTCACCATTTATATAATCATGGGTCAATTCAGGTAAAGAGGACTGTATTGGAATTGACATGGAATCAACCAGAAATCCTTTCTGATTCGTTGGTATTTAATGCAATAAATGACTCAACTGATTTAGCTCCGTTTGCTATTTCTTGTGCAGGTGATAGAAAGATTCCATACTTGAAAGAAAAAATAACGCCATTATTAAAAAATAATTCAATCGATTTAGCTGTTGCTGTTGCGGTAACAATTCTCAATTCCGATCCGAATCATTTGGAATCAATGCAACTCATAAATCACTTATTGAAAAGTCATGATACGGAAATATTATGTACCACGATCGGATTTTTAAAAAATTCAGGACAATGGATTTCGTCGGAAGATAAAAAGCGATTTTTGGTTCATTCATCGCCTAAAGTAAAACAACAAATTTTGAAAGTATTGGTCAAATCACCCACCCCTGATTACTTAGATTTACTTATTCATAATCTAGCGCATTTTGACACATTTATTTATGCAGAAAATGCATTAAAACAATTTGACTCAAGCCTTGTTTTGGATAAGTTTAAACATTCCCTTTTTCAATCAGATTCTTCTACTAATCTCAAACTCGGGATTTTGAGAACAGCTCATGAATTTTACAATGAAACTATGATCGCATATTTATCTGCAGGTTTGGGCGATTCTGATCTCCTTATTTTGAATGGGATTAGTAATGCATTATTAAGAATAAGCAAAAAGTTCGGAATCAATGAAACAGTTTTTAATGAAATTGATGAGCATATTTCAGGAATCTCTAAACGAGCCTATAAACTCTATCAATTGAGACATCATTTAAAAGATGCCCCACATGCATTTCTCATTTTGGATCATATTGAAAGTGATTTACGAAAAGTTATTCCCATTCTTCTAAAATTAGGAACCTTAAAAACAACAGATATCCCAATTGAAACTTATATTCGATATGTAAAAAGCCGAGAGCCTGATTTACTTCCAGTTGTTTTAGAATTGGTGGATACAACCTTTTCACCAGAGAACAGAAAACGAACTCTGCCGCTCATCGATCCAGATTCTGATAAAATTGAAACCGGAAAAAATTTATTTCCTGAAATTGCTAAAGATTCAGAAGAAATGTTGATGGAGTGGATCAATAATCCCCACAAATGGAAAACGGCCATTGCCATCCATTTTTTACTCAAGACTGAACAAACTGCTCTCTTAAAAAAGATCAATTGGGCAGAATTACCCAAATCCATTTTCACCCAAAATTTATTCAATAAAACTCAGCAAGATTATTTAAACAGGAATTTCTTAAATGATAAATTCACAACACAGGAGAATCCATCCATGTATTCCATTCTTGAAAAAACAATCATCTTAAAATCTGTTAATCTATTTCACGAAATTCCCGGTGATGTCTTGACCCAAATTGCTCAAATTGCCGAAGAAATTCGATACGAACCTCAACAAAAAATCTTCAAAGAAGGTGATTATGGTGATTCACTTTTTGTGATTATTTCCGGAAAAATAGATATAATCCAAAACGAGCATTCTATCACTCAATTAGAAAAAGGAAATTGTATTGGCGAAATGGCATTATTAGATCAAGAACCCCGTTCCGCTGATGCCATAACTTTAGAAGATTCTATTTTGTTAAAAATAGATCAAGAAGGATTTTATGAGTTGATGGCAAGTAATCCAGAAATCATGAAACAAATTGTCAAAATGCTCACAAGACGCGTGAGAGAAATGAATGAAAAACTTATTGAGGCGATGAAGTAAGGTTCTCTACTACACTTGGATCTGCAAGCGTAGATATATCGCCCATATTTTCTAAATCACCTTCTGCAATTTTTCTTAAAATTCGCCGCATGATTTTCCCAGAACGCGTTTTTGGGAGTGCCGGCGTAAATTGAATCTCATCTGGTTTTGCATGTGGCCCAATATCCTTTTTAACGGATGCTATGATTCCTTCTCGGATTTGTTCAGATGGCTCTATTCCAGTCATAAGTGTTACAAAAGCATAAATCCCTTGACCTTTAATATCATGTGGATAACCAACAACAGCCGCTTCTGCCACACCATCAGCTTTCCCAATGGCGCCTTCCACTTCTGCTGTTCCTATACGATGACCTGAAACATTCAATACATCATCTACTCTACCCGTAATCCAGTAATATCCATCTTTATCTCGTTTTGCGCCATCACCGGTTAAATAAAAGCCGGGGAATTGTTTAAAATAAGTTTTAATAAAGCGATCTTGGTCACCATAAATAGTTCTCATTTGTCCCGGCCAGGATGATTTAATTGCTAAAAGTCCTGAAACGCCATTCCCTTCTATTTCTTGCCCATCTTCTGAAAGTAAAACGGGCTCAATTCCGAAAAAAGGAAATGTGGCCGATCCCGGTTTTGTGGGTGTTGCACCAGGGAGCGGTGTTATAAGAATCCCGCCTGTTTCTGTTTGCCACCATGTATCTACAATAGGACAATTCTTTTTGCCTACAATATCTTTATACCAATACCATTCCGGTTCCTTAATGGGTTCGCCAACCGTTCCTAATAATCTGAGAGAAGATAAATCTCGGGATGTTACCCAATCGTTCCCTTCTTTCATCAGAGCTCTCAATGCTGTTGGTGCTGTATAAAACTGATTCACTTTATGTTTGTCCACCACATCCCAAAATCGTCCATAATCTGGGAAATTCGGTACACCTTCAAAGATTACGGTCGTCGCGCGATTTGCTAAAGGGCCATACACAATATATGAGTGTCCTGTGATCCATCCCAAATCGGCGGTGCACCAATAAATATCGCCAGGTTTATAATCGAAAACTATTTCGTGGGTGAATGCTGCGTAAGTCAAATAGCCGCCGGTTGTGTGCAAAACACCTTTTGGAGTTCCCGTAGAACCTGAAGTATATAAAATAAAGAGTGGATCTTCTGCATCCATGACTTCCGGTTTGCATTTTGCATCCACACCAGAAATGGCTTCGTGCCACCACAAATCCCGCTTAGCATCCATAAATACTGGTTCTCCGGTTCTGCGAACTACAATAACATGTTCAATAGATGGTGTTTCTTTAAGTGCATTATCTGCATTTGCTTTCATTGGGATATTTTGTGTTGTACCACGAACGCCCGTATCCTGTGTCACTAATATTTTACATTCAGAATCATTAATCCGATCTCGGAGTGAATCACTGGAAAAAGCACCAAAAACAACAGAATGGACTGCACCAATTCTGGCACAAGCCAAAACAGCAAATGCCAATTCCGGAACCATTTGCATATAGATACAAACTCGATCGCCTTTTTCAACACCAAGTAATTTTAAGGCATTAGCAAATTGGGAAACTTCCTTTAAGAGATTATTATAGGTGAATTTCCTAGATTGATTTGGGTCATTGCCTTCCCATATGATAGCCGTTTCATTTCCATGTCCCGATTTAACATGCCGATCGATACAATTATAGGATGCATTCAATTTTCCACCTCTAAACCATTCGATTTCTCCACTTGCAAAATCAAATTTTCTCACTTGAGACCAAGGCTGAATCCAATCTAACCTTTGGGCAACTTCTGCCCAAAATATTTCAGGGTCAGAGATAGAATCTTGGTATCGTTTTTGATACGAGTCCATTGAAGAAATGTGTGCTTGATTAGACGTTGAATCTGAAGGAGTGTATACTTTTGAAATAACGAGCCTCGTCTATATAAATTTGTTATGGTTTACTTTCTGGTAAGAACCATCAGATGACTTTTTGACAGAAACCATGGTGAATATTGCTGTACATGCCAAAATATTGTCTTCTTCATGGCTTTCTTTGAAAGCATCAACTTGAATCACTATGGATGAATGTCCCGTCTTAATAATTCTCGATTCAAAATTCACCCAATTCCCCACATAAACCGGTTTTTCAAATTCAATAGAATCAATAGCTCTTGTAACTGCCGCTTCAGCTTCAGTTCCTTTTAAAAATCGATGAGCAGCTTTGGCAACTGCAATATCCATCCAAGATACCATTTGTCCACCAAATAAAGTGCCAACCACATTGGCGTCTTGGGGCATAACAAGTTGGGAATAGCGTGTAATCTTCATGAGCTCTTAATAATTATTTCCAAAAGTTAAGAAGGATTATTGAAAGTGGGAAAATATATAAACAAAAATCCCCTAAAAACTAAATAGCCTTCGAGGGATTTTCTTGGGATTAAATTTAATATAACAACTGAATTACATCATTTCAGCAAAACCATTTTCAGTACTGCACGAAAATCACCACTTTACATCACTGTGAAATACATGCCCGCTACAATTTGTTTTCCAAATGTGTTAGTACCATTCCAGATAACTTTATGAAATCAGGATTTTAGATTGCCATTGACGAGTGTTCGCACTTCGCGACCCAATAGATCGTAAATCATCAACGTAACTTTAGATTCATCCGGTACACCAAATTGAATTATCGTAAGAGGATTAAATGGATTTGGGTAATTCTGTGAGAGTAAACATTCTAAGGAATAACGTCCATCTTCTGTTTCGAATTCCCATTTAGAATTTCTTGTTACGGGTAAGCCAAAAATGGGACACTAGTTTTGAATGTCTATATTTTGCTTAAATTTAAATCTAACTAAAAATTTGGAGAACGTAAAGTATATCTTAATTAGTGGGAAAAAAAGCCCCATTGAAAAACCATCGAGAAAAACTATTTAACTTGAAGAGCACGCCACATCAATGGAGCTAATTCGGTTTGAAAGTTAAATCATAAACTATTTTTAATTCAATATTTTTTATATGTTCTTTTTACCCAAATTCCTTCGCTAATCGCTCCCCTTCTTCAAAGTCAACTTTTGTGAGAAAGAATGCACCCAAAATGAATAAAATAAGGATAGATAAAATGCCATATCGAACGCTTCCTGTAACCACCGTAACCCAGCCCATTAGGATGGGACCGATAACTGCCGCGAATTTTCCTAACATATTGTAAAAACCAAAAAATTCGCCTTCTTTGCCCACAGGAATCAGTCGCGCATACAAACTTCTACTAAGAGCTTGGATACCACCCTGAAACAAACCGATTAACCCCGCCAATACAAAAAAATGGAGTGGATCATTCATAAAATAAGCAAGAAATGTGATAACCGCATATCCTCCAATAGCCACAAAAACTGCATTCTTGGTGCCTATCTTTTGAGCAAACTGGTTATAAGCCAAAGCTGCAGGGAAAGCAATAAATTGAACCATAAGCAATGCAACAATTAAATCACCCGCTTCAAACCCTAGAGATGACCCCATTTTTACGGACATTCTAATGATCGTGTCCACACCATCAATATAAAACCAATACGCAAGGAGGAACATACCAATTACTTTCATTTCTCTGATATGGTTAAAAGTCTCTTTTAACTGCTTAGCACCTGCTTTTAGCGCATGAAGAAGGGGAACAGAATTTTTATTCTTTGGTTCCGGAACAAAAAATAAAATTGGTATTGTAAATACAGCCCACCAGACAGCCACCGATAAAAAAGATAATTTAATTGCAGTGGGCGCATCGGGAATACCAAACCATTCCGGATGAAGATACATTAAAACATTAATAAGAAAAAGAATCCCGCCACCAATATATCCTAATGCAAATCCAAAGGATGAAACAAAATCTAATTTTTCTCGACAGGCAACTGATGGAAGTAAAGAATCATAAAAAATATTCCCGCCTAAAAAACCAACAGAGGCAATGACATAAAAAAAGATAGCCATTTGCCATTGTCCTTGTTCAACAACCCATAATCCCCCGGTCATGATTATCCCAATAAACGCAAAGAAAAACAAGAATTTCTTTTTAGCCGATCCACGGTCTGCAATGGCACCTAAAAATGGGGAAACAGCCGCAATCAATATAGATGCTGCAGAATTAGCCAAACCTAATTGATAGGTGCTCTGAATCACATCATCCGGATTTGACCAATATTTTTCAAAAAATAACGGGAAGAAACCTGCCATGACGGTCGTGGAAAATGCAGAATTTGCCCAATCATAAATTGCCCAACTCCATACTTTTTTTGAAAGATTCATCCTTATAATCTACCACCTTTGATAATAAGTAGTGATTCCACCATACATCATCCATCCGGCGAAGGTATTATCAGAAAAAATACTATTTCGAATTCCAGCATGGACATCAAACGAAATGGGGCCGATTCTATTGTATGAGACAGAATTCAACACCCATATTTCGGCTCTAATATCAAAACTTTTTATGGCAGATGAGTATCCTACATGAGAATTCATCCATTGATCCCAATCTGGATCCTTGGAGATAAATCGATCCTCTCCCTTTTGGGTATATAAAAATTCGGACCTGATTCGTAGTCGATCCTGAACCCCTTCAATATCTCCCCCTACATTCAGGGAAAACCATAATCCTTCATCAAATTTGTAGATGTCCCCCACTTGATTTACTATAGAATCAGGATGCGTGTGCCCTCCAGAGAAAAGCCCAATAGGTGTATTCAATATTTCGGGTGAACTAAATTTGAATAAAGAATGGAAATAAATCATTCCATTCAATTTGTCTTTAAACCCTGATGTTCCAGATAAACCAAACCCCCAACGTGAAACACCCGCTCCAATTTTTGTATCTTTAAATTGTTTAGTCCCAATTTCTTTAAAAGATGCCAGTGTTTTTCCATAAGGGATGCTTAAAAATAGTCGGGCATAAAGTGCGTTTGCCTTTCCTTCGGTTGACCATGCAGGATTCCCTTTAACCAAAATAGTAGCACTAACCAAAACATCATCTACACCAGATCCAGATTTTTGTGGCGGATAATAATAATTAACTAGATCGGATAAATTGACAGTATCTTTTTCCATTTCTGAAGAGAAAAATTTAGAATCGATTAAATATTCATTAATTGGATTGTTGCCACCATGCGTCGCCCAAAGCACTGAATATTCACTACTCTTTTTATAAAAAGTATCATAGATAAACGTGAGTGTATCTTTTAGACCAGTTCGCAAATTTTTATAGTCGTTTAATTTCATAAACGTTTCAAAATCACTTTTTGCTTTGGTATGGTAATTGAGTAAAATATCCACATCTGAAAGTGAACCAACACTATAATCGCTTACAGTTTGGTCAAGTGTATAAGAATCCAATAAGGGGACGGAAATACTAAGGGTTACATCATTGGACATTCCATAGTCAATCTTAAATGTATTCCCTAAAGTACTTTTTCGCTTGGATTCTAAATAGGTTCCCTTTAGAGAAATTTGGGAAGACGTATCAATATTTTGAGCCTCGAATACTGGTAAAGAGGCTCCTTGATTTGTGTTAAAATTAATGAGCCATTCCTCGATTGTATTCAACGAATCCACCATCATAGACCCATTGTGATAAAGATCAAAATCTGAAGAAAACCTTACAGAATCATTATGGGCTATATTATTAAAATAATGCCGTCCAATTCCCCGAAGGTCAAAGTTTTGCTGGGGTAAATCCCATGCGGACAGGGAACGATATTTCCCTACTGTAAATCTGAAAACATTACTTGGAACGGTGGGGAATATTTGTCCAACGAGTATTGTATTTAATAAAATTAAGAAAAAATACTGTTTCATTTATATAAAAGAAATGGCTGTCTAAATTCATTGAATTTATATACATCATGGACCCACTGAGCTGGTAAATGATCTGGCGGTTTTTTTTGAGCAGCCAATAATCGTAATAAATCTGAGCCAAAAAGTTTATCAATATATCCATCCGATTTCCATTGAAATTCTCGTGGATGCAATTGATGAATCATCAGTATCAATGTCGTAGCAGTTACCAAAGGCGAAAACTCATTCCTATCTGTAATCTCTAACTGTATTCCACTACAAGATTGCCCTTCATACTGCGGAACTCGGCTAAAATAAATGGATCCAGATGGTCGATATGTAACAGATTTGAATTCGACGCCTTTTAATCCTTGATCGTTTAGTTTTTGTAGAAGAAAAGATGAGCCCAACCAAGGTGAACCTACAATCAAATATGGCGTTTTTGTCCCAAAACCAATATTCATATTAGTCCCACGAAAAAGATCCATGCCAGTATAGGCAAGTAAACTGGTTTCATTTTGTAAAAATGGTGTTGGATTTCGCCATGCTAATTCTGTTTGATCAAACCACATATTACGACGCCAATTTGACATAGGAACAACTGAAAGATCTACACGATTCAAATCTTTAATCCATCCCATTTCATTAATCAAAATAGAAATTTCACCCAAGGTTAATCCGTGGCGAATGGGAAAAAGATGATAAGATTCGTAAGATTGGAATTCCGTTCGAGGAATGGGACCATTCACAATATCACCCCGTATTGGATTAGGCCGATCCAGAATCATCACTGGGATTCTCCATTTTGAAGCGGATTCAAATAATTTTGACATAGTTGCTATCAAAGTAGAATATCGAGAACCTGTATCTTGAAAATCTACAACCACCAAATCGACCTTATCCATGATCCAATGTGGCGGGTGGACATATTTGCCAAACATATCAATAATAGGCGCACCATGTACCGTATCCACTTGGTCTCGCCCAATAAGTTTTGCTCGACTATCATCAATACCCCAAATCCCATTTTCCGATGCAAGTAAAGCCACAACTTTAACATTAGGCGCATCTTTCAAAAGATCCAGAATATGAATACCATTTCTATTCACAGCTGTTTGATTTGTAAACAGTGCAATGGATTTTCCTTCAATCGGTTTAAAATCCATTTGTTCTAGAATATCCAAACCAGAATAAACGTGTTTTATAAATGAAAGGTTTGGCGTTTCTAATATTGTTGAATATTGAAAAGAATTTATTGTCGTATCCTGACCGACTAAAAGTGAACCGGCTAGGAAAAATAAATGGATGTGGCGTAAAGGCTTCATTATCTCGGTCAAAATTAATCGGAAAGCAATGAATTCTAAATAAGAAACTCAATGATTAATTCTACGGTTGATTTTAAGACAAAATTTCACCACATTTCATCCACTTATGAGCAATTCAAATAATAATAACAGTGGCGGTTTCGCCAAAACAACCGATTTCAAATGGCTTGGAATTGGACTTTTCGTTTTTGTCCTTATAGCATTCATCCTTCCTACGCCTGAATCTATTACCCAAAAAGCTCAAGATCTTTTTGGCAATGATCCGACGATTGATGTTTCCATCAAGGCAAATCACATTCAACTCACTATGGCGTTACTGGCAACTTGTGTGGTTTTCTTTGCCACGGAAGCTGTCCCCATGCCTGCAGTGGCACTATTAATTGGACTCGTCCAACTCTTTTTTGGGATCACAGCCCCGAAAATGATTGCAATTACTTATGCACATGATGCAGTTTGGTTTATTGCAGGATCGCTTGCCTTGGGCGCAACGCTGGTAAAATATGGATTGGATAAACGTGTGGGAATGTTGGTAGTCAATCTTGCCGGCACTAAAACGAGAATGATTGTGATTGGTATTTTACTTGGGACGGCAATCCCAACTGCATTTGTAGGCGAACATGCCGTGGCTGCCATGTATGTTCCTATCGCCATGGCACTTTATACATTAACCAATAAATCAACACCGGCGCCAAGATTAGGCACTTTACTCATGATTACCATTGCGGTCGGTTGTATGATTGGTGGACCCATGAGCCCAACCGGTGGCGCACGAAATGCACTTATGATTGGATTTCTCAGCAATATGGATATTGATGTTTCATTTATGCAATGGGTTATGATGGGCGTTGCTTATACCGTAATTATGTCAGCTGTCATGGCATTTCTCCTGCCCTTGCTCTTTAAACCGGAAGTAGATGATTTAAGTGAAGCTGTTGATTTTTTGAAGAAAGATTTAGATAAACATGGCGCTATGACTGGCAAACAAAAACTGGTTGCTGCCATTATGGGATTGGTAGTTTTCTTATGGATCACAGATAAAACTTTAGTGGCTGATCTATTGGGATTTTCGCTAGGTCTTGGCGGGATTGCTATTTCTGGCGCTGTACTTTATATGCTCTGTGGACTCACATCCTGGAAAGATTATGAAGATAAAGTCAGTTGGGGCGTTATTGTCCTTTATGCCGGCTGTATTAGCCTTGGAACTGTTTTTAAAGTAACAGGCGCATCCAGTTGGTTTGCTGACCAAATTATGAATATAGTGGCGCCATTAGGACTCGATTCCGGCGTTGGGCTTGTGATTCTCATGTGCGCAATTGGAGCGGTTCTTACCAATCTTATGAGTGCTGGTGCAACCGTTGCTGTGATTGGCCCTGTTGTTTTAGATATGGCGGTCGCATCTAACACAAATCCAGTTCTTGTGGGTGTAGGTTTGGCCATTGCCACATCCATGGCCTATTGGCTCGTGATTGGCACACCAGCTAGTTCCATTGTGTATGCCAGTGGACAATTGGAATCGAAAGATTTTATTCGAATGGCAACAATAGGTTGGCCAATTGCATTATTAGCGTTATCCGTTATTATTGTGGTTTATTGGGTTGGCATTTTGGGAATTGATCCGAATGGATCAGGATTTTAAGGGAGACTTATTATGGGAATTTTAATTACAGTTATACTCGTAGGGATATTGATTTACGGATTAACTGACAAACGAGATAAAAAACGTGCAAAATTGGATTCTGACCTTGCTGAAAAGGAAGCTCAAAAAGATGAAGATGCTAATGCAGATGTGGTTTCTTATGGTCACGTCCAGGCAAGAAAAGGTGAACTCAATAATTTGATTGATGCAAATCTCAGTGAGCATCCCGAACAATCCGCTCAATTGAAAGATATCATCGAAGATTGGGGTAATCTCAAGATTGAATCATTTGAGAATCGCCGCTCCTGGGTTCGGAGTCCCAAAAACAAAAAAGAAGAATGAAAACGAATATTCAAGATGGCTGTTTTTCCATAAGCAAAAAACCCAAAAGGGTGGTGAATTGCCATTGTGATAATTGTAAAAAATCGGTGGGCTCTCCTTTCGTTACTTGGGCGATTTTTGAAAAGGATGCTATTTTATTCAACACCTCTCCCCCAACCCATACAGCCGAGAATCGCGCCGCCCGAACCTATTGTGATACCTGTGGAATATCTATCGCTTATAGGCATCCCAACCGGAAAAATGTGATGGATATCACAATTGGCTGTTTGGATGAACCGGAAAAATATCCACCAGAACGAAATATCTGGACAAAAAAAAGACTCTCTTGGATAAAAAAGCCTGGTGATATTCCAAACCATGAAGATTATCCATAAATGAAAATTAAAATTATCGTCGTTGGGAAAATAAAAGAGAGTGCTTTTCAAAACAGAATTAATGAATATATAAAATGGGTTTCAAAAGATATTTTGATTGAAATCATTCATATCAAGGACGGAAAACCCAAAGATGTGGAAACTAAACAATTGGCTCACATTTCTACCGATTCTATTTCTGTCTGTTTATCGGAAGAAGGCCAGCAATTTACCTCACGTGAATTCTCGAAATTCCTTTATTCACAAACGAGAGATTTAGTCTTTTTTATTGGGGGACCGGATGGCCATTCTGAAATCATAAGAAAAAAGTCCAATCATCTAATCTCCTTTTCAAAAATGACGCTTCCACACGAAATGGCATTGGTGGTATTAACAGAACAACTATTCCGTGCAGTATCAATTAAGAAAGGTAGTAAATACCATCGAGACTAATAATAGTAATAATCCCTTAATTCTTCGTTTTTAAAAGCAAAATAACTGTAAACCGTTAAAACGGTTTTTTATTATACGTTTTTACCCAACAATTCAAATTCCAATAAGTAAAAAAGTTATTTTATTCTCAAACTTCATGATTTTTATCTGAAAAATAAATTAATGTATTACAATTCTTTTTGTTCTGCCGTGAATAGCAGTTAATAAAACATAGGTGGTGGTGCCGATTTCATTGGCAATTGTTTCTACGGGAATTTCATTACCATCTTTTTTACCGAAGAACAAAACTTCTTCTCCCTCTTTAGGTTCCGTTTCCCCAAAATCCACCATGAGTTGATCCATACAAACTCGTCCTGCAATTTTGTAATGCTGACCTTTATAACTTACATATCCATTTTCATACCATGGACGGGGAAACCCATCTGCAAATCCAGTTTGTACTACAGCAATATTCGTCTCTTTATCCGTAGTATAAACGCCACCATAACTAATCTGCGTCCCCGCTTTAACTCTGCGGACATTTACAATGGGACCACAAAAACTCATAACCGGTTCCACAGGAACATCCATAGAAACTTCTTCTGAAGGTGGCACACCATACATGAGCATCCCAACACGAATTAAATTAAAATAAGATTCCGGCACATTCAGAATTGAGCCACTGTTGGAACAATGAATATAATTAAAATTAATATGATATTTTTTTGCTGTTTCAAGGATGTGGTTAAAATCATTTAATTGAGATTCAGCATAAGAAAGATCTCCTTCATCTGCAGTGGCAAAATGGGAATAAATTCCTTCCGGATTCAAATCGTTTTCTTGAATAAAAGTAAAAATATCATCTTGATCTTTGATATCAAATCCGAGTCGCGTCATTCCCGTATCAAATTTTATATGAAATTTTGGGACACTCTTCTGGGATGATTTGTAATGAGCCAATGCTTCCAAGTCACTCATATCGCAAGCATTCACCGTAAGATTTAATTCTACAGCTTTAGAAATAGAATGCGCTTGCATTCTGGAAAAAACCATAAGCTCATTCTCCATCCCGTTTTCTCGGAGTTCAATAGCTTCTTCAATTGCAAAAACGGCCAAAATGATTCCCGCTTCCTGTTGTATCGCTTTTGCAATCTCAATAGCGCCATGGCCATAACCGTTTGCTTTTACAACACACATGATGGATCTATCACCTACATGTCTGCGAATATTCCACAAATTCTGTTTGAGTCGATCTGTATGAATATAGGCTTTGGGTCCAATAATTTTCATAATTGATATTCTTTCAATAGTGCAT
>Ga0209558_1000430_pt1 | contig 37526 bp, 29 predicted proteins | sample SaaInlV_150m_DNA_3_FD_184674 | JGI IMG/M metagenome (GOLD analysis project Ga0209558, IMG submission 184674) | Marine microbial communities from expanding oxygen minimum zones in the Saanich Inlet - Saanich Inlet SI074_LV_120m_DNA (SPAdes) (version 2) | ecosystem: Environmental > Aquatic >...
ATGAAAAAATGTATTTGGCTATATCTTTCTTCTTTCGGGATTGTGTTCTGAGTTCAGTGTCCAGGAAAACTCAAATGAAGGAGCCGGTTACAAGCTGTAGGCAGGCATACCGCACCTTATTAGTGGATCTTGTATAATTCTCTGTATTTTAGTAGATATGGAAAGATAGGCCCTGTTTACCTTAAGTGGTGCAGGGCTTTTCTTTTTCAGTTAGCAACGTTTTGGAGGGATGTGATCTCAAAACACTTGTTAAGCATAATTTAAAAAGGAGCAATATCTACGATAAAGTACCCTATAAAATTAACCTGTCTATTTCTCATATCCTTTGAGGACTTGACAATAATCTATTGTTCCAAAATAAGATTAACAATTTGAACAATATCTAAAACATTAATGGATCCATCATTATTTACATCTGCAAATGAATTGTAATCATCATCTAATACAATGGATACAGTGAGAACAACATCTAAAACATCTATAATGCCATCATTATTAACATCACCTGGGATTCCAGTTGTGGTTCCAGAATAAACATATGCTGAACCAGTGTGACTTTCAGTATAGCCCTTTGCTCCAACAACAGTAACATCTCCATCAATGGCAACAGAAGCTCCAAACAGGTCGAATTCTGCTCCATCACTAGCAAGAAGTTGATGTATTTCTTCACCAGTGTGCGCATTGTAAAAATAGGCAGACCCTGAATCGAAGCCGCTGTCGTCATCCTCCTGAGAGCCGATAGCGACCACCCCGTTGTCGATTGATATGGAGATGCCGAAATGGTCCCGGTCCCAGACTTCATCGGGGAAGATAAACTGGTGCTGCTCTCCCGTTGAGGCATCAAAAATATAGGCAGCTCCAGAGAAATCCCATACAACGCTCCTGGATGGAGCTCCCACGGCCACAAGACCATTATCAATATCGACAGCATCAGCGAAATGCCCGCCCAGATCTCCATTTAAATTCAAAATATCCGGTTGAAATTCGTTGAGTTGATTCCCTGTTGATACATCAAACAGATGGGCTTTGGCATAGATAAAGCCTTCATTAAGGTCAAAGAAAGTACGCGCTCCGATTACAACTAGTCCGTCGTCCATTGCGATAGATACACCAAAGGTTTGATAGTTATTGCCAGTAGGTGGTAATAGCTTGTCCAATTGATTCCCTGTTGTCGCATCAAAAAGATACGCTGCTCCGGAACCATCGCCATGCTCATCAGCTCGCCAAGCTCCAACAGCAACAATGTCATTATCGATGGCGATTGAGTTTCCGAACTCGTCGTTTGGCTCTGCGTCATTAGGCGTAAGCTTAAAGAGCTGATTACCCGTGGATGCATCAAAAAGATATGCAGCACCTGCGTTTGTGCCATTTTCGTCATCTGCCCTAGCCCCCACTGCCACAATGCCATTGTTTATGGCTATAGAAAAACCGAATTCAGCACCCTCTACACCGTCTAACGGAAGGAGTTTTACGATTTGCTCACCTGTGGAAACATCAAATAGATATGCGGAACCGGAATTGGTCCCGTTGTCATCATCGAAAGGTGCACCAATAGCAGCAACGCCGTTGTCCAATGAAATGGAGTGGCCGAATTCATCACCAGATGCGCTATCAGTAGCAGTTAATTGAATATCTTCATAAATTGTATCACCCCTTATTGGATTAAAGGCAACACAAAAACCAATTAGCAATATCAACGAATAAGTTCTCAGTTTATTTGTTATTTTCATAATAAAAGATCCTTTTCTTTTGTCCCTTTGATTATTAAAGAAAGACGATTAAGAGACTTCAAACCGCCTTACGAATAAACTCACCGGCGAGGTCATTTCTTATTAACACTTCCGCACCTTAACACTTGAACACACCGCCAAAGGTGGAATAAGGGGCTACTAGCCTGTTTGTGTGGTGCGGCACTTTACGTATTCTTATTAACACTTCCGCACCTTAACACTTGAACACACCGCCAAAGGTGGAATAAGGGGCTACTAGCCTGTTTGTGTGGTGCGGCACTTTACGTAGTGTTGCCAAGGACAATAGATTCCTAAGTCCAATCCTTTTTATTTAGAAATCAAACTGAAAATTCAATACGATTGAATTTTCTGAATCCCCATCTTCCGGAGCCTTGACTCTAACTGTAGGTGCAATGGTTATGCCTTTTCCAGCAATGTAATGAATACCTGCAATAATCGCCTGAATTCCATCGCTATCTTTTGATGTATCGGCATCATCTTGATCTAATCTGGCCAAGATGGATAATTTATCATTGATTTTATATGTGGCGTATATGCAGAAAATTTGCCCAGACACATCCTCTTGAATTTTTGTGTCAAATTCAAGTCCACCGCGGAAACCGTTTCTGGCATAACCGGTAAATACACCCCACACATTTGTATTTTCTGTAGGAAGTGAATCCTTATCGTAGGGTTCCATTGAAAAACTTAAACCTCCATTAAAACCATCTTTATTGTTCAATTTTGATTCACCATAGACCGCATGGATTGACAACTTTTTATGGGAGTCTGATTCTGCTTTTTTATAGCCGCCGCCATTTGTGATAAGGGCACTGGTAGATACGGGACCAAATGATCGACTCAGGCCAACACCCAGGTCAGCAGATGCAGAATACCCATAGGTGTCCATCGGCATTTTATCAATGAATCGATGCCCCCATGTATTTTCCATGGTTTTGAACATATTCATACCCTGCATGCCTAAAGAGACATCTCCAAAACTTGTTTTCAATTTAACCATCGCCACTTTTAAAAATGCTGTGTATGCGCTACCGCCATCGTTGCTTCCAATATCATAGGTTACTTTGTAAGACACAGGTTCACTAACATCATTAGCTAGGGTCAGATATGCACGTTTCATATTGAACGCGTTTGTACCATTTTCAACTAATTCTGTAGAATGGTTAAAAAAGACAACTCCATTCACATTGCTTTGTGAAAATAAAGCTGTAGAAACCAAATAAATAAAAGTCAAAAGCCTCGTTATATCTTTCATTGTGTCACCTTTTATTTAGGTCGATTTTTTTAAGATGAGAATCCGTAATGAGATCGTGAAATTAAATACATTGTGTTAGAGTTTTGTTAAGGATGTCATTAATACACGGGCACTTCTGGATCAACCTCCAACGACCAAGCATGAATACCGCCTAGAATATTGATGGCATCAATTCCTTGTTGCTGCAAATAAAGAGAAGCTTGTGCCGAACGTATTCCCGAATGACATAATACATAAACAGGCTCATCTTTAGGAATCATTTCTAATTGATAAGGAATTGCCATCATTGGAATGTGCTTAAACCCTTTGATCGATGCCATTATGAGTTCTCTTTCTTCTCGAACATCCAATAATGTAAATTTTTTATTATTGTCTAAAACTTGTTTTAATTCTTGTACCGTGATTGATTTCATACCTCAATATATCCAGTTTTATGGGGACCAATATTAGAGAGATCAAATTCATCTCCAACAATGATAAATCCCATTTTTTCATAAAAACCAAAAGCGCTCACTCGAGCATTGCACCATATAATATCTGCATCCGTCTCGTTTTTTAAATAATGAATCGCGCCCTTTAACACTACGGTGCCAAACCCTTTCCCTTGCTCTTTTTTCTCAGTTGCCATGCCCCGTAATCGATATCCTTTTCGAGTTGGTATTGCTTCAAAATATTCTTTATAAACAGAAGCAACACTAACGATATTTCCATTATTTTTAACGATAAAATGAGCTGAGCTCAGGAAATCGTCTTCCGGTAAAATTGAATCTTCAAATGGTAAATTTGGACGTAAAATTTTATGTCGAAGAGGGCGAACTACATTAGATAAAACACGTTCTACTTTAAACATGTATTCCCATCGGGTTGTCTGTGATAATAGATTTGATATTATTTTTCTTACACCATGTCATTGCGGGTTGAGTATTTATTGTCCACAGTATTAAGGGGAGTTTATGGTTTTGACTCATTTCAATAATCTCATCATCTACCAAATCTCCTCGAGGGTGAAAAAAATCCGGATGAATCCAATGGGTTACCCAAAGCCATTCTATATCTTGCAAAATAAAACCAACAGAAACATTGGAATGAAAAATCCGGAAATAAGCTACCACAATCGGGTTAAATGACGAAATCATAAATGGGTGATTTATGGTCTTATTTCGAATTATTTTTCCCAATGATTTTGCGGCTGACATATCAAATAACTTCCTCGTTTTTATTTCAATATTGAGAAATATTTTTTCAGGTATTGTGCTGAGAACTTCAAAAAATGTAGGCATAGATTGTGTATTGTTTCCATGAGAATACACTCCAGTTTTTATAGAATTCAACTCTTTCTCATTTTTTTGGTGAATCCACCCTTGACCGCTTGTCTCTCTTTCTAAATCAAAATTATGAGAGCACATGAGTATCCCATCTTTAGTTTGTATCAAGTCTATCTCGATAGCATCAAACCCATGGTCCACTGCCTCTTTATAAGATGAGATTGTGTTTTCGGGTGAGTGGGTTTTTAAGCCACGATGGGCCATGACTTTTGGTGGATTAGGCCTAAGTCTTGCTCGCCAAAAAAATCGATACCTTACCCCAAGTAAAATAACAAGGATGATGAACAGAGGTAACATTATCCTATTTGGGAGTTAAAATAAGATGGCGAAATAAATGGGCGTTCTTCTCAGAGCGAATAAAATCTTCATTAAACCAAGTCGTTCCCCAAGTAAAATAACAAGGATGATGAACAGAGGTAACATTATCCTATTTGGGAGTTAAAATAAGATGGCGAAATAAATGGGCGTTCTTCTCAGAGCGAATAAAATCTTCATTAAACCAAGTCGTTCGATATTTTCCACTATGATACATTTCAGCTTGATCTCTATAATGTGGACTGCTCGGTATTCCTGATTGCCCCGTGGGTAAAATAAATTGGGTCTCATTCATTTTGCTAAAATCCACAATCCGCCGCATAGAAGCCCCGGCTGTTTGGTGATAAGGTTTATTAAATGAATACCCACCAGCATTGGGCGTTTTGTCTGACCCGCCTGATCGATACGGTCCTACATTTAAATTAAATAACTTATCCAATATTTTTACTTTAGATAACATGTGAGGGTGGGTTAATGAGTGAGCATCACCCCATTTCCAATTTGTAATATTTACACCATATTTTTCTTCTAATTCCGTTACAGCGTCCGCAACTGATTTTGCTACAATTTCGTTTAAAGTTTCAATATGATTTGGGGTGGTAATATTATCAATCCAAGATGATTGCCCCGTTGCCAATACTTCGCGAAGCTTACGATGGACTAAATACTTCAAGCCTGTATAGGCTTCCAAATAATTTTTTCCCAATAAAGCCATCTCGTCCCCATACAGATTTAAAACCAAATTTCTCATCGTTGATTTAAAACCAAATTTCTCATCGTTGCATGAAAAACCAATGCCGCTTCAGAATCCACACCCTCTACGCCGTCCCACCTTTTTAATAATTCATAAGCACGCATTAAATTTCCGGTTTCATCGCCTGTTTCCGACAACCAAAGAAAGGGTAAAATTTCTTTAGAAAAAGGGGATGTCTGATCTAGTTGAATGGATTTCATATCTTCGATTGTCATATTCTCCATAGCATCCAATCGAAAATTAATTTGTTCTATGCGACTAGGATCTGCCCAAAAACCACTGATATAATATGGAAATTCATCCCCAATCGTTTTATTATTTGCTGTTGAAATGTATCCTTTTTTTGGATTATATAAGTAGGGCATTTCTTCGAAAGGAACTTTCCCTTTCCAGTCATAATCAGGGTCGTTTCCCGGGCGAGGTACCATGGTATGTCCATCTTTTCTAACTGGAATATATACAGCCGGACGCCAACCAATATTTCCATTAATATCCGCATAAACAATATTTTGTCCGGGCACACCAAAATCGCGAACGCCCCGACTAAAATCTTCCCAATTTTCCATAGTATTAAGTTTTATCCAAGCATCCATTTCTGTGGTATTCCAATGGCCGGTCCAAGCCATAGACATGGCAACATTTTTTTCTTTCAACAGGCCATGAACATCACTAATAATGGGACCGTGATGGGTGATCCGAATAGTAATTGTTGTATCTCTCCCATTTTTTAATGGAATAGTTTCTTGAACTAACTCCATGGGCAGCCATTTATCGCCAGAACGATATTCATTAGGATTTTTAGGATTAATTGTTTCAATAAAAAAATCTAAATCATCAACCATGCTGTTGGTGAATCCCCAGGCCACGTGCTCGTTTTGTCCAATGACTGGCATTGGTATACCGGCGATACACACTCCGGAAACATTGAACCTTCCCCCCTTTAAGTGAATTTCAAACCAGCGTGGTGGTTGTGAATAAGCAAGGTGAGGATCATTGGCTAGCAGCGGTTTGCCCGATGCGGTTAACTTTCCCGACACCACCCAATTATTGGATCCAATATCTGCATTGTGTTTACCAAACAAGTCACGTATTGTGAATTCCTGAGTAATAATTTCGTCAAACACGGGTTTCAAGTATTTCAATGATGTTTCGACGATAGTGGGCTTATCCTCATCATAGCCGGGAATAAGGTCTGCCAATTTTTCCTCACCAAAATAAGACGCCACAGCACCATACACAATTTCAGGCTCCCAGGCTCCTTGCATTTCGTGAGCCATCATACGCGCATAACCAGCCACAATACTGGGATCCCAATAAGGCGGATCAATGCCTAATATTTTGAATTCAATTGGTGCGTCTTTTTTTATTTCATCTATTCGATAATTGATTCCATCACAAAATGATTCAAAGATTCTTTTATTTTTCGGCTCCATGGATTCAACCATCTTCTTGGCTATATCGTGAATTCGCCAAGTGCGTAAATATATATCACTACCCAGATATTGGTCACCTAGCGCAGATGCTAATTCACCCCTAACAGCGAGGGCTACGGTGGAAAGTTGAAAGAGACGTTCTCTGCCCGCAAGATAGCCGGCTGTAAAAAACAAGTCATCTTCATTGTTGGCAAACACATGAGGCACGCCAAATTCATCTGTAAAAACATCCACGGGGCTTTTTAAACCAGACAAAGGTAATTCACCTTGATAGAGCGGTAGCGGATGATGTATCCAACATACAAAAATAATGGTTATAAGTAATATTCCACCGGTTATGATTTTGACTTTAGGGTGTTGCATTTTATTTAGATTTTTGTTTTAGGTTATATAATACCCAATTATCGGGATCAATAATCAAGTCTGATTTTAAAGGAATTGCAATGCGAGTGGGAGAGTTATTCAACATAAGTTTTCGATCTCTTTGCCCATCAAATGATTGGAAAGAAATGTCCATGGGCATTTTGAATCCATCGTTCTGCCACCATAAATCAATAAATTTTTTATTCTTTATTATTTCTTCTTCTATTTCAAGGGTTGGGAGCTCAATTTGGTATAAGTACCGATCAAAAAACCATTGAATATTATCACCTGAGTTTTCATGGATTAAGGAAATGAACTCTTTTGTGGATGTTTGGTTTTGTGGAAGCTCCTTCGGCATATGAATAAATTCTTTTAAGCTTTCTCGCAATACTTCATCCCCAACCAGATATCGCAAGGTATGAAGAATGTGGGCCCCTTTATAATAAACATCATTATCAGTTTTATACTCTGTTGTTGTGTTTTTTACAGGTACGACAATTTGTTTATTTTGAATATTCTTTTTATAGCGATTATTCACAAAAGTTTTTGCAGCGGCTTCTCCATATTTTTCCTCTACAAAAAGAGCCTCTGCATAAGTATCAAACCCCTCATGAATCCAAAAGTCAGCCCAGTCTGCTACGCTTAAATAGTTTCCCCACCATTCGTGGCCCATTTCATGGAACATTAAAAAATCATAACCCAATTTTGTTTTTTTATAATTGTTTCCATAAGCGTTAATTGTTTGATGTTCCATGCCCCAATACGGTGTGTGAACCAAGCCGAATTTTTCTTTCATCCACGGATATTGACCAAAATTTCGAGCATAAAAATTCAAGTATTCTTCCGCATCTTTTAATAGCCCTTCTGCCCCATCACGTTTTTCCGGTAAAACATAATAAACCATATTTAACGGTTTATCCAAAATGTAGCCCGTTCGCTCAACCACTTCGAAATAGCCTGCAGTAAAATTCACATTATATGTGCTGATGGGATATTCGGTGCGCCAATGCCAAGTGGTCCATTTGTCTCCTTCTGAGTGGATGGATTGAATTACACCATTTGCCGCCACCGTAAGGGGATCTGGAACTGTAATAGAAATGTCAACACCGTCTGGTTTATCGCTAGGATGATCTTTACAGGGATACCAAATATATGCACCATTTGTTTGACAGGATACGGCAATCCAAGGGTGTCCATCCTCGCTTTTTTCCCAAGTGAATCCACCATCCCAAGGTGGATTTTTCGCCACCGGCGGTTTGCCGCTATACTTGATTTCTAGATAATGAGTTTTGAATAAATCTAACCCGGGATACTCAATTAAGATTTTATGATTTTTATGCGTAAACGAAAGATTCATTCCATCAATGGCTGTGCCAGAAACATGGAAATCATCCAATAGATCAATTTCAATTTTATCTGGTTTTCCAATTAATATAAACGAAATGTTTACAATCCCGCTAATGGTCTGTTTATAAGGATCAACTTTGAGCTTAATTGTGTAATGGGTTACATCCATGGCTGCTTGATTGGATGATAATTTCCCGCCACTATATACATCCAAAGAAAACCCAAAGGAAAGGAAAATTAAATAAATCAAATATTTTTTCAAAATTTCAACACCTTGTATTGGTATTGAAATATACCGTTCTTTTCATCCACAGGAATCATTTTTTGAAATTTCAAATTTAATTCAGGCACCTCACCATCAAATAAAGGAATCCCCCTTCCCATAACCAGTGGATGAGGCGTAATAAATAAATGTGTTAAATGGGAAGTAAAACGAGCATACGTTTTTCCACCACCAATAATAAAACATTTGTCTTCTTTAATGGATTCCAAAATTGAAATAGGATTATCGTTTCTATGAACTACAATCATTTTGCGACCCTCTAATTCTGCCGCCAGTGTATCGTAAGTATTAGAGCCCATGACCACAGGATGCCCCAGGGTTTGTTCTTTAAATAAATGAAGGTCTTTTGACCAAGTTGTCACTTCGCGAGAGTGACGGGCGATAAATCCATCAACCGTAACCGCCGCAATCAGGATGACTTCGTTGGGCATAATTTTTATTTATAAGATCTAGATGCTTTCCAACTGTTTACATCTTTAAAGGAGCTTTTCATTCCCGTTGCATTTTTATGCTGTTCTGCAAACATAAGAAAATTAGCCATTCTCCGTGAGTCGGTTCCAACAGTCTTAGACAAAAGGTCAACAGCAGATACTTGTTCAAGTGCTTTAAGAGCTACGATTGTTTTTTCATCACGTAGAAAGTCCGCATCGTACTCAAATATGAATGCTTTCAGTTTGTTCGCTCTTTCGCCGATGCTCATGGGTTTTTTCTCCAATTGCTCGATGGCAGAATCCTTCAACTGTTGGAAAGTTTCGCCATCCATAGAAGAGAGAAATTCAGGCGTTGTTGCAATAAAATCATCAGCGCGTTGATTCACATCATCAGCGGTAAATGCACCGGATTGAATGACAAAAGTCAAATAATGTGTTTCATCTCTGTTGCGGGCATAAGACCAAACAATATAGCCCAGTTGCTGATTGGTTCGCATTTCTGTAAAGAAGGGTTGCTGAAGTGCTTGACTAATGATCATAGATGTTGCTCGCATTTCAGGTGAATCCTCGCCCAAAACATACTCTCGATAAAAACAGGAATTATTTACGGATAAATTCCCAATATATTGAATTTCTTCAGCTTGAAATTGATCCAAATATTTTATGTCAAAAGCATCTTTTCGGCTAATGCCTCTTGTATTTGTTTTTTCATTAAATACGCGTAAGGCACGTCGGGCATCTGTTTCTTTGAAATCACCATAAACTAATGCTTCCACAAATGTTTTACTATAAAGCGTTTTTCCATAATCCTGAATATTTGCAAGGTTTGCTGCTTGTGCTACAGGTAAACTTTCTTCCCAACTGTATTTTACATGATTAAAAATGTCGGCGCCCTTTTCACGTGTTTGTTGATGGGCATCCGAAAGTGAAAAATTCTGGTAATCCCTGACAATCTTATCTTTTACGCCATTGAATTGATCCTCTGTAATGGAGAAATCAACCATGTGGTTTAAAATAATTTCATAAAGGGTCATGGCAGATTCAGAATAGCCACTCACCGTTAGAAAGATTCCTTCATATCCTTCGCGGAAAGAATAATTTAGGCCTGCTTGTTTGGCGGGATACCCCAATTCGTTTAACGATTCATTTACACAGGCAGCATAGAGTTTTGAATAAACGCGATGTTGAATATCCATCATTTCATCCGGAAAAAGAATCTTAAAAGTAATGACACCTTTGGGGCGTAAAAATTCATGATCCGTGCCAAAATAAAGAGTAGCACCTCCTCCATTTGTGATAGAGAAAGGCAATACATCATCTTTCATTTCCCGATTTGGTACAGAGGCTGATTCTGGAATAAATGGATTTGCTTCCGCTATCATAAAATCGGATCGTGGAGATGGTGCCAAGAGTTCATTATAAAAATTGTCATCTTCCGTATAAGAATAGGCCGCTTGATAATGGTGTTCTTTTTGGTCAGTTTCTACTCCTTTTGCCACCAAAACAACTAGCATATTATCTGGTGTAAAGTGTGTTAATAATTTTTCAAAAGAGTTTTTTGAATCATCCCTGTAAATAAAGTTCACCCGTCCCGCATCTTCCAGTGGATACATCATAGCTTCATTTGCCAACTGCGTGGCGCGCCACATGCCTTCTCCTTGGCTGGCATATATTTCTTCCAATTCAGCCATGGTTTTCAATTCACTAAATACATGAGATTGATATCCTGACTCTTTCATCAGTGCAATATAATCTAAAGTGGCTTTTACAATTTCTTTATAATCTGTTTGCCCTTTTTGAGTCAGTCCGATACGAATATTCGCCCACCCAAATTCCTTTGTTTCTGAACCTGCACCAGCAGAAAGAGACAAGGCCCATCCTTTGTCTTTCAAATAAGAAAGAAGGCTTCCCTTGCCCTCATGTCCGAGAATAAAACCCAACTGTCTGCCTGGCTTACTTTCGTACAAATGACGAGTGCTTGGAATAGAAAAACTAATTTCCATATCGCGAAGATCCTTCACTGGATCAATTTGAACCAAACGGAATGTTTCTTTCTTTTCAAATACATCCGGATCGTGGAAGGTCCTTTCAAGATTGTGGTTTTTGACTTCTGAAAAATATTGGCGAGTCCATGCTTCCATATCGTCTAAGGAATGGGTGCTTAATAAAGCCAATCCCATGCGATTCGCGCTGTAATTATTATTATAAAATTCAATCAGTTCTTCGCTGGTAATATCACCCAATGTTTCAAGGCTTCCCATAGAAAATTTCCGTGACGGATGTCCTTCTTTCACAAACTGGCTGATAATGCGATGCTGGCGCCACATATCGTTCATTATATTTTTCTGATGTTCCGAATTTACCGCATTTACCTCTCTCGCTGTATATTCCGGTGTAAAAAGTGGACTAATAAAAAATTGAGCAAAGCGGTCTAATGCACCTTCAAATCCGTCAGGTAGAATCTGGAATTGATAATTTGTATGGTCACTTGCTGTATATGCATTTGAGTAGCCGCCAAGATTCCGTAAATAGGTAGAATATTCATCCACATCAGGATATTTTTCTGTGCCAAGAAATAGCATATGTTCTAAAAAGTGAGCAAGACCTTCTCGGTTATTGGGGTTTTCTAAAGAACCCGTTTCAACCACCATAGATGCGGCTGACACATTAAAATTTGGATCGGATAAAAGATAAACCCGAACACCATTTTCAAGGGTTAGTGTTCTGACTTCTGACTTATCTAAAGGATGTTTATCTAAGGGTTTTTTATTCATATTTGTGCAACCTGATATAAAACAGATTAATAAGAGTGTGATTGTATTTTTCAAGGATAGTCCTTTTCATGTTTAGAGACTTTTTCAAAGTTTTAGTAATGAGCCTCGATTAATTAATAGCTAAAGTTTTATCAATTCGATAGGTTAAATATTGACGATGCGCTCTGGTTGTAGCGTTTACTCCACTGGATCTTATGGTATATTTTTTAACCTTATTCAAATTATGAAACGCAGCTGAAACCGATAAATAATCGTACTTAACCTTTACTTTGTTTTGTACTATACGGATTAAGCGCTCCGTGTACTCTATCTGAAGGTTTCGGCGAATTCCATTCACATTGTCACCCGCATCCGCAGAAAAGCAAGATGTGGTTAAATCGCCCATCATATCATTAAGATTATACGAGTTTCCATAGAGCTCAGAATCAGAAATTCTTTTTAAAACATTCATATGTAATAAATGATCCAATATACCTTTTTGTGCTCCTAAAATCATATCGTGTATTTTGGGGTCTTTTGTACCACTAAAACCTCGTCGTTCTGATTGAAGATAGTTAAAAACTTCATCAGGAATTTCGTATGCGTTTGGTGCAAAGACATATTTTCCTAATAAAGTCATGGCCCATTTTTGTTTAGCTTCTGGAACTGGAACGAATGGTTTATTCCGATCTTCTTGTCCCACCAATGATCGATCCACATATACGCCACCAACATAGCGTGAAATAACATTTGCTGAATTGGTGTATTCTCGATTCAAAATAGAAAAGGCATCGCGAAACGCATGATAGGATTCACCCTTTTTCTCATATCTTGTCTTCAGATTCGGAAACAATGATCGAATAATATCCATGCGTTGCTGGGCATAAGCGACAGGATCATTGCTCATGTCGGACACATTCACACGGGGGTCAATTCCCTTTCCGGGAGACCGCATGTCATCTGCATCATTTCCGAAACCTAATTCATTTTTTGTGGATTGACTTAATAATATTTCCATTCGCTCCTCTTCATCAACGGGACTTTCTAAAGAAGGCGTATATCCAAATTCAATGGCCCAAATATCATATGGCCCTGGCGTGGTGGAATAAAATTGACCATGGTGACTTGGACTATCGCTCACATTGGCGGTGACGTAATCCATGACGGAAGATGTGAGCCCAACCGGTTCGGTAATGAGTCGATCGTGAATATTTTTAAAACTATGTAAATGGCTCGCATAAAAATTATGATTCAAGCCCAAAGTATGTCCAACCTCATGAAGTGTTAATTTCACTAAGCTTTCATAAATCATTCGATGTTGTTCTAATTGAGAAAAGTCATCAATCGCAGTCAATGCTGTCAGTCCAAAAAGATTCCCTTGATGAAGATAGTCACCGGCAAGACAAGTTTTTGTTGGGTCAATTTCAGAATCAGAATCCAAATCAAATGTTTTATAAAGTTGTTCATATTTCACTCGATTTGTGAAATAAACATATTCCAACATAATATCGGCGCCCAATATTTGCCCCGTACGCGGATTTACAAAACTAGGGCCGTATCCACCGAAAGGCGGTCTAGGAGAAGATGTCCACCGAAGAACATTATAGCGAATATCGCCTGCGTCCCATGCTGCATCGTCTGGTTGAATTTTTACTTCAACAGCATTACGAAATCCCGCTTTTTCGAATGCCTTATTCCAGGCTAAAACACCTTCCGTAATGGCACCTCGAAATTCATGAGGTGTTGTATTCTCAATCCACCATACAATGGGATTCACAGGTTCAGAATATTCTTGTTGTGGGTGTTTCTTTTCAAGATGCCACCGATGAATTAAGTCTCGATAAGGCGTTACATCATCCGGTGTTGTCATATCTGTAATTTGTGTTGAAAAATACCCAACCCGTACATCTTCATATCTCGTTGTATAATCATTTTCGGGCATTTGGATGAAACTGTGTTGGATTGTAACATTTACAGACCGTGGGTCCGTCAGTCCCTTATCTGATCCCCAATTGGTTGGCATAGGATTTGCGTAAACGTATTGGACGGCTATATCCGTATTCTCGGGATAATTTTTAATCGCTGAATATTTGGATCTATCTTTAGCCAATTTCCCAATTTTAAATGGATTTTTATTTTTCCCGCCTGGAATTAATCCACGAGATATTTGATGGAGCGCTTCAGACAAAAAGATATTATCAATTTCAATTAATACGGCTCCATCCTTCTCTGCAACAATGACTGCTGAGGCAAGAATCGCCGTGCTAATATTTGCATCCGCAGACTTACTTAAGGGAGTTTCCGGCTCAAACCAAAAAGCATTGTTTTGAACTTCAAATTCAATCCGATTAAAATATCGATTTAATTTCAACACGCGGGTACCACGGTAATTTCCTTTAAAAACGCCTGCATTGAGTTGACCATTAAGGCCATGAACAAAATGGATAAATTCTTTTTCCAATTGTTCTTTTTTAATCAACATTGAAAGTTTGCCATTCGTCGTATCTTGATACAGCGCGAAAAGACCTTGAATTTCATTTTTATCTTTAAGCGCTTCTTCCATGGTTTTATTTTTGGGTGGCGTTGCGGGCTTGGGCTCACCAACCGTAGCGGTATCGCCTGGGCTTGTTGCCTTTTCCTGTGCCATAGAAAATGAAATAATAATAATAATTGTTGTTAAAAGAGATTTCATAGAATTACCTTTTTTTAGGAATATAAAGATCTGTAATTGTACCTTCAAATACTTCGGCTGCCAACCCAAATGTTTCACCCAAAGTTGGATGAGGATGAACTGTTAGCGCAATATCACTTACATCTGCACCCATTTCAATCGCTAACATGCCTTCGCAAATCATGTCGCCTGCACCAGTTCCCACAATACCAACGCCAAGAACTTGTTTGGTTTCGGGATCAAATAAAATTTTTGTTTTTCCCTGATTGGCGCCCATAGCAATTGCTTTTCCACTTGCAGCCCAAGGAAATTCACCTTTTTCGTAAGCAATGTTATTTTCATTTGCATCTATTTCCGTAAGGCCCGCCCAAGCCACTTCCGGATCTGTGTAAACTACAGACGGAATAGCTCGAACGTCAAATGCGGATGGATGACCAGATGCGACTTCTGCTGCTACTTTTCCCTCATGGCTTGCCTTGTGGGCTAACATTGGATTGCCAACAATATCGCCTATGGCGAAAATATTTTTGACGGTTGTTTTTTGATAAACATCCACCTTTACAAATCCCTTTTCATCTAATTCTATATCGGTAGCATCAATATTTAATATGGTTGAATTTGGTTTTCTACCCACTGCAACCAAAACTTTTGAATATCTTTTTTCAATGGAGCCCTTTTCTGTTTCAATAGTCACATTGAGAGAATTGTCATCATTTGGAATCACCGAAACAACCTTTGAAGAGAGTAATATTGATTCAAATTGTTTTTTTAATTTCCGTTGAAGCGGCTTAACAATATCAGGATCAGCACCGGGAATAAGATTCGGTAAAAATTCTACCACGGATACTTTAGATCCAAGTGCTGCATAAACTTGACCCAACTCTAGTCCAATGACACCGCCACCAATTACCAATAAGCTTTCCGGAATATCCACCAGGTCTAAGGCCGTTCTGGATGTTAGAACGGATGGATGATCTTCAGGCACACCGGGAATCATGACTGATGTTGAGCCAGCGGCAATAATACATTTATCAAATGAAATAGTTTGGTTTCCTTTTTCGGTTTTTACATTTAATTCAGAATTGGAATTAAAAGTTGCTGTCCCTTGAATCCATTCAACTTTTCGTGCTTTCGCCATTTGGGCGATTCCGTCATTCAACTGAGCCACAATTTTATTTTTATGGGCCCGAATCATTTCTAAATCAATTTCGGGCTTCCCATAAGATACGCCCATTTTTGATAAATGAGCTGCTTCATCCATGACCTTAGAAATATGAAGTAATGCTTTTGATGGGATACAGCCGCGATTTAAACAGACACCACCCAAAGTTGGGTCTTTGTCGATTAAAATAACTTGTTTTCCTAAATCTGCAGCACGAAATGCAGCGGCATAGCCACCGGGGCCGGCGCCAATAACAACAATTTCAGTGTGTTTATTTTCAGTCATAAATTAAATTTTATTTGGATTCAAACTAACGCTATGCGTTTTTGCGTTAATTCTTTTATTAATTTTTAAAATTGGATAAATCTGAAAGAATTTTTGCAAACCGTGATGTAAATGTAGCAGCGGCTGCACCATCAATTACGCGATGGTCATAGGATAAAGAAAAGGGCATAATAAATCGTGTTTCGAAATCTCCTGAAGCTTTATCAAATACCTGTTTCCATGCGCTTCTTGACACACCCATAATGGCCACTTCCGGTGGATTTACAATGGGAGAAAAAGCCGTTCCACCAATACCGCCTAAACTTGAAATCGTAAATGTACCGCCTTTCATTTCATCCGGTTTCAGTTTTTTATCTCGGGCTCGTGAGCTTAAATCCATCAAATCTTCCGAAAGTTCAAAAATAGACTTTTTATCAACATCCCGTACAACAGGAACTGTGAGTCCGTTGGGCGTATCTACCGCAATACCAATATGATAATAATTTTTTAAAACCAAATTTTGATCCGTAAAATCTAGAGAGCTATTGAATTCTGGCATTTCTTTTAACACCATGGATACCGCTTTCATCAAAAAAGGAAGAAAGGTTACTTTTATTCCTTTTTCAGCGCCAACTTTTTTTAATTTTTTACGATATGCATCCAGGTCTGTTATGTCGGCTTCATCAAATTGGGTTACGTGTGGAATGGATTGCCAGGCCTGTTGAAGGCGCTCTCCTGTAATGCGTTTAATTCGAGTGAGCTTTTGAACTTCAACATCGCCCCATTGAGAAAAATCAATCTCCTGTTTTGGGGCAGGAATCGCCCCCGATGACATTGCCATTTGGAGCTTGATGTATCCATTTAAATCATTTTTTGTAATACGTCCCTTTTGGCCTGACCCTTTTATTCCTTGGAGATTAATTCCCAATTCTCGCGCCAAACGGCGCACACCTGGTGAAGCGAATACATTATCATTCGATCCGAAGTTTTCCAAAATTGGTTCCGGAACTATTTCTTCAACTATCGTTTTGGGGTTTGTTTCTGGGGGTTTTTCTTTAACATTTATTTCGGTTTTTGGCGCATCACCGGACAATTCAATTTTCATGAGAAGGTGTCCCGGTTTCAATTCATCACCAGTTGCCACAAAAATTTCTGAAATAGATCCACTAACATCAGCGGGAATTTCCATGGATGCTTTATCCGATTCTAAAACAAGAATAGTATCGTTGGGGTTCACAGTATCGCCAATAGAAACGGTCACTTCGCTCACTTCTGCTCCATCGATGCCTTCACCTAAGTCGGGTAAAATTATTTCTTTTATCATTCGAATATCCTAAACCGTTATGGGGCTTGGTTTTTCAGGATTAATATTATATTTTTTCATCACTTCGTCCGCTTTTGACATTTTCATTTTACCATCCAAAGCCAATGCTCGAATAGACGCCAAAACAATGTAATAGCGATCTACTTCAAAAAAGTGACGAAGGTTTTCCCGCGTTTCACTCCGACCATACCCATCAGTCCCTAAAGCATAATACGCTCCTGGAACATAAGGTCCAATTTGCTCAGATACCATTTTTACATAATCAGAAACTGCAACTGTTGGCACGTGGTGATTACTTAAACTTGTTTCCAAATGGGATTTTTTCGGTTCTGCTTCAGGATGGATTAAATTCCATCGCTCGACCTCTTCTGCATCACGCCTTAATTCACTAAAACTAGTAACATTCCAAATACCCGGTTCTATATCCCAGTCATTTTTTAATAAGGTGGCAGCTGCCAGAACTTCACCCATCAGCGGTCCACTCCCTAATAATTGAAGAGTTGGTTTTTCAGATGATCGAATTTTATATAATCCTTTTATGATGTCATCTGATACGCCCTCCGGCATAGGAGGGTGAATGTAGTTTTCGTTTTCTACTGTAAGATAATAAACGACATCTTTGTCTTCCTCGCACATTTCCTTCATCCCATGATGAACCACCGTTGCAATCTCGTATGCATAGGCTAAATCGTAAGCTTTTATATTCGGTGTTGCTGCAGCAGCTAAATGACTGTGTCCGTCTTGATGTTGGAGACCTTCGCCATTAAGTGTGGTGCGCCCTGCTGTTCCGCCAAGTAAAAATCCGCGAGCTCGCATATCACCGGCAGCCCAAATAAAATCCCAAACACGTTGGAAACCGAACATGGAATAATAAATATAAAATGGGATCATTTTTATACCATGATTACTATAACTCGTTCCGGCAGCAATAAAGGAAGAAATGGCACCTGCTTCGTTAATGCCCTCTTCTAATATTTGACCATTTTTAGCTTCTTTATAAAATAAAAACTGATCTGAATCTACCGGATCATAAAGTTGTCCTTTGTGGGCATAAATACCTAATTGACGAAATAATGGATCCATTCCAAAGGTTCTAGCCTCATCCGGTATGATGGGAACAATCTGTTTTCCAATCGTTTTGTCCTTTGTTAAAATCGTTAATAATCGAACAAATGCCATGGTTGTGGATATTTCACGATCACCCGTGCCAGCCATTAATTCTTGAAAAACGGATATGTCCGGAATCTCTAATGAAGCGGACTTATTTGTCCGAATGGGCAAAGATCCACCCAGGGAATCCCTGTGTTTTTTTAAATAAATATATTCTTCGCTATTTTCATCAAAACGATAAAAGGGTGCAGTCATAGCTTCTTCATCTGAAAGTGGCACATTAAACCGATCCCTGAAATAGAGTAATTCTTCTTGATTTAATTTTTTCTGATTATGGGTAATATTGCGTCCTTCGCCAGCTTCACCCAATCCATAGCCTTTAATGGTTCTAGCGAGAATGACGGTGGGTTTTCCTTTATAATTAACAGCTTCATTATAAGCGGCATAAACTTTTTTTGGATCATGTCCGCCCAATCTCAATTTTGCTAATTTCTCATCAGAGAGATGTTCCACCATTTTAAGAAGTTTTGGGTATTTTCCATAAAAATGTTCACGAAGATAGGCACCTCCTTCCACAACATATTTTAATAGGTCTCCATCCACCACTTCATCGAGGCGCTGGAGGAGAAGATCGCCATATTCGCCTTCCAAAAATTCGTCCCAATCTTCACCCCAAATAACTTTAATTACATTCCAGCCCGCCCCACGAAAAGCACTCTCTAATTCTTGAATTACTTTTGAATTTCCACGAACGGGACCATCCAATCTTTGGAGATTACAATTTACAACAAAAACAAGATTGTCTAAATTTTCTCTGGAAGCCAACGTCAATGCGCCCATGGATTCCGGTTCATCCATTTCGCCATCACCGAGATAGGCAAAAACTTTACGACCTGTCTCTTCGATAAAACCGCGATCAATCATGTAGCGCATAAACCGAGCCTGATAAATTGCCATGATAGGACCCAGCCCCATTGATACAGTGGCAAATTGCCAAAAATCTGGCATAAGATAAGGGTGTGGGTAAGAAGATAATCCACCCGTTTCTGCTAATTCACGACGAAAATTATGGAGTTGATTTTTAGTAAGCCGACCCTCAAGGTAAGCTCTTGCATACATCCCGGGAGATGCGTGTCCTTGGAAAAAAATTAAATCCTGACCCTTGGGGTGATCGGCACCTTTAAAAATGTGATTAAAAGCAACTTCGTATAATGTGGCAGCGGAGGCGAATGTGGAAATATGTCCACCAATCCCTGGCGATTCTGTATTGGCTTTCGTCACCATAGCCATGGCATTCCACCGTACCACCGATTTTATTTTTCTTTCTATATCGCGATCACCGGGATAATCCGGTTGTTGACTCGGTAAAATGGTATTCACAAAAGGCGTACTTGTATTAAAAGGGAGTCGGGCGCCTTTTGATTGGGCATAATCAATCAATGTTTCTAAAAGATATCGGGTTCTTTCATACCCATGCTCTTCCAGTGCGTCTTCTATGGACTCAATCCATTCTTGGGTTTCTTGTGGATCTGGGTCCTTATAGTGTTGAGTCATATAGTAAAAATAGTTTCGTTTATTCGAGCCTTAAAGTTACAATGAATATGGGTTTTATACACAATGGGGAATGATGATTTTATTCTGTCTAAACTTCAATCTCTTTCCAGTCGCCTTGTCTAATTTTCCAAACCATGATGCCGGCAAAAAGTCCCATGTAAACAGGAAACAACATCCAAGGTGCTTTGAATCCAAGTTCCATTTGCACACCAAAAACATAGCTCCCTAAAACGATAACACCCCAAGTTAAACACGATTCTACCATGGCGGGAAAAAGTGTGTTCCCGGCTCCGGATAGGGCAAACCATAATGTAAAACCTATTGCATCTAAAAACTGGACTGCACCAATCATGCGTAAACCAAAAACGCCTAATCGAATAATTTCAGGATCATCTGTAAAGAGAAATAAATAATATTCCGGGACAAGAATAAAACTCAATCCCATGGTGCCCATAATGTACACAGATAAACGAATGGATTCTTTAATACTGGATTCAGACTTTTCAATTTTCTTTTCACCCATATATTTACTTACCAGCGTAGAACATGCTTGTCCCACACCAAGGGCCGGCATAAATGATGCATGCATAATGGTAAAAAGTAATTCAGTTGTGGCCAGTTCAATGAGGCCAATCATGCCCATTATTTTATAAAAAACGGACCAACCCACAGCAATCACCGCCTCTTGTATGCCCTGAGGCAAAGCCAATTTTAATTGGCGCTTCATCATAGATTTATCAGTGGAAAAAGAAAAAACAGCAAAACGATACTTGATTTGTTTAGAAAATAAAAATGAAAAATAATGAAGTGTCATCCAAGTGGATGCAATCACGGTGGCAATGGCGGCGCCCTTTACACCCAATGCAGGAAATGTCGTCCATCCCCAAAGCGAAGATAAAAAGGAAAATGATGGCGCAGTTTCAAAAAAGAAACGCTGAATTCCCTCGGATCCATAAATAAGTCCCGCATTAAGATATACGTTTATAAGGTTGCTTGTAACCGTTACTGACATGTGAATTTTTGTTTTTTCTACACCGGTATAAAACCCTTGAAAAATGAAGCTGTATGCAGAAAATAAAAGACTGAGAAAAATAATGGACGTATAATCTACCGCCAATGGCGTAGCAATCGAATCTTGAATAAAAAACGGAATAATATCTTTTGCCCAAAGACAACCGGCCAGTGAAACGGGTAAGGCATAGATGGTTGCCATTAATAACCCATTATGAAAAGCTGTCCCAGCTTCGTGATCTAATTTTTGCCCCAATCGACGAGATGCTAGGGTTTGAACGGCCGTCCTAATTCCAAGAACGAGGCTCAATGCACCCCACAACAACATGGCACCCATCCCTGTGGCTGCCAATGCTTCTGCACCGAGTCGCCCCACCATGGCCACATCCACCATACTCATGAGAACGCGGCTCAGGTTACTCACAATAACAGGGAAGGCCAACTTGAAAACCTCTTTTGAAATTTCTTTATCTTGTGGAAATAAGAAACGAAACATTTTAAAACTCTTTAATCATAATATTTTTTTCTAAAAGAAATTTTCTCGTTTTACTACACACGGGTGCAGAGGTTAAAACAGAAATATTTGCTTTTTCTTCCGTGTCCAAAATGGATTCTGCTATTGCAGAAATTCGGTGGCCGTCTTTCATAATAATCCTGCTTTTCCGATCCATCACAATAAAAATATTTTTGGAAGAATTTTCTTGCAGTCGGATTCGGGGAGAAAGATTGTATTTTCTTGGGTCAAGATTTTTCATTTTTTTCTTAAAAAACAGCTCGAAACTTAAACACATGAAACCTGCCCACTAACTATGAAAATCAACTATTCACAAGAAGTGAAATCCGCAAAAGATTCGGGAAAACCAATCCTTACTCTTGAATCAACTATCATTGCCCACGGAATGCCCTTTCCACAAAGCTTAGACTTTGCAAATCAGGCCGAATCACTTTGCAGAGATTCAGGTGTAACACCGGCAACCATTGCGATTTTGGAGGGCAAAATAAAGGTGGGATTAGAACAGGCCGATTTGGAACTCATTGCTAATAATGATTCGGTGAAAAAAGTCTCCCAACGTGAAATTGGAATTGCGTTATCTGAAAAATGGAATGGCGCTACCACGGTTTCATCTACAATGCATATTGCTCATACTGCAGGAATTCCTGTATTTGCTACGGGTGGAATTGGAGGTGTTCATCGTGGCGCAGACTTATCTTTTGATATCTCCCAAGATCTTACTGCTTTATCTCAAATTCCCATGATCGTTATTTCCGCCGGTGCCAAAGCCATATTGGATTTACCCAAAACACTGGAAATGATAGAAACATTAGGGATTACGACATTGGGGTATGGCGTAAATGAATTCCCCGCATTTTATTCCAGAGAATCCGGTTGCTTTGGGATTCACCCTGTTTCGTCTCCCAGTAATATAGCTGCCATTTATAAAAAAAATATTTCTGCTGGACTTTCATCTGCAGTATTGGTGGCAAATCCGGTTCCCATAGAAAATGAAATTCCAGCAAGTGAAATTGAATCGATAATTGATGATGCGTGTGAAGCAGCAAAAACACAAAAGATTTTGGGCAAATCATTAACGCCATTCTTACTCAAAGAAATTGTTGAAAAAACGGAAGGGCGAAGTCTTAAAACGAATAAAGCGTTAGCTTTAAGCAATATCAAACTCGGCATAGAGATTGCGCAAGGATTGGGTGATTTCTGACGGAATGACATTCCATAAACTTTTGCACGCTATTTGAGTAAACACTGGAAAAAGAGAAACCTTATGAATACAATTAAATCATTTATGTTAAATCACCCATTGTTGAGTGTGGTAATAATTCTGCCCTTTACTCTGGTTTTTACGATGGCGATTTTTTCACTGATTATAAATATCTTATTACCAGGGTTATTGGCACTTTGGCTGGCGGGATGGGTTTATACATCCACAGTAGGACAACATTGGCGGAAAAACATTAATGAACCGTTTTGGTTCATCAGGGTGAGCTAGCCACTTTTAATTCGCTACATTTCGCTAACGCATCCATAACAAATGAAAACATGGTTGAATCATCTTGAATTGATGCACCCATAGGAATATTTTGAAACTCAATCCAATTTTCTGCTTTCTCCAAAAATTGACCAATAGTTTATAACACCAAGAGCAGAAAAACCATAGAAGGTTCCTTTTTTTTCAAAAAAGATTTCCCAAACTTAACATCATCGAAAAATGGAAAAATATCAATGATTTTTTTTATTAATGATGGTTTGAATTATCCTAATTTTGCGCCCTATGAAATACATTCTTACATTCCTTTTATTAATACTCTCCCTCCGTGGGCAATGAGCCCTGTGAAGTAATCCATCATTGCCGGTCGGCAATTCAGATAGAGGCGTGGGACTTTGGGCAGGACAGGTTATGTTCGGGCTCGATAACGCAACACAATATATTGACTGGTGGCACGAGGCGCTTCCAGGTTCAGGTGAGGGCTTTGATCACGAGGGAACACTCACTTCCATCACATCAACTCCCACCCTAACTATTGGTCTTTCTAATTATTGGAACATGACACTGGGTCAAACCATGGGCCAGCGCACCATGACTTGGGCTGGAGACACAACAACCATACATCATCGTGATGAGGGAACCAGTTCTGATTTTATTAACGCAATAGGTGGGTATTTAGGCGATACAAAATTAATGTTTCGTTATCTTGTTTTTAATGATGGGCAAGGTGATGGGAAAAGATGGTTTTTGGGTGGAGGGCTTGTAATACCATCCAAAAATTCTCTCACATCTGATCCGTTTTTTTTAAGCAGCGAAGAAAAACAAGATCATCGCCATTTTGCTTTAAGTGAAGGCGTATATAAAGGCGTATTGGAGATGCAACTCTTTAAAAAACAAATTGTGAATCCTGTCTTTTTAGGGGGTACCCTAATGGCTGAACTACCCATATCAGAAAACAAATATGGATACAAATCATCTCAACTTTATGATTTATCTCTTACTGCTTTTTCTAAATTGATTCCGAAAATTAATGGATCTTTGGGCGGAAGCATTATCGCCAGACACACAACCGAATCTTATTGGAATGGTATAGAAGCACCAAATTCTCGAGCCACTGTTGTTACTGTTGGGGGTGGCGCATTATGGAATTTATCTTTTGGGGGCATAAGCCTGAATATTCAAAAACCATTTTTCGTGGATGGGGCTTTTTCAGGGATTGAGGGTGAAGTAGATCAGCGTGTTGCCACATGGCAAGTGAGTTTAAGTTATCGTAAAATTCTTGAATCTGTGATTCCCTGGTTCGATCCGCTTAAAGGATAAGCCACTTAAAAAAACGGGTTTTTTTAAAAATAAAGACGCAGAACTGTTTCTGCCACACAAGCTAAACGTTTTTTATTTTCAACTTCAATACTCACCTCATTCACAAGCTCGATGCTCTTCTTCATGGGTGTAATTTGAATCAATTTTGATCGGGCTCTGATTTTTGATCCCGACCGAACTGGAAAGGGAAAGCGAACTTGGTTTAAACCATAATTCACCATCATTTTCGCTTGGGGATAAATTGTGTTTTTTGACTGAATAGATTCAGTCAGTTTTGGAATCATGGCTAAGGTTAAAAATCCGTGTGCAATAGTGGTTCTAAAAGGGGACTCTAACTTGGCTCTTTCCGGGTCTGTATGAATCCATTGATTATCATCGGTTAGGGATGCAAATTGATTAATCCGATCTTGGTCTATTATTTCCCAATCTCCTACAAATGTTTCAACACCAATCTTTTTTTCCAATACCGATACAGCTTGCTCTACGCTGGGATGAATCAATTCTTTCTTTAATGAAAAAAGAGTTGAGCCATCAGTAGAACTGAATCCGGCAATCCAGGGGTTATTTAATGTATTGGTAATTTTATGATTTATTTTATCGCTCAAAGATTTGAACCTAGGCTCTATCATTGCCTTAAATTGAGCGGTATTCTCTTGAAAATCGTCTTTTTTTTCTCTTATAAACTCAAGTACATTCATTTTACTTTGCCTGCGGAATTGTAAAAAATAATAATATAAACTTTATCAATTTAAAGTGTTTGTCGTTCACCAAAAAGCGCCGAACCTAGGCGAACCATAGTAGCGCCCTCTTCTACAGCGATCTCATAATCGCCACTCATGCCCATGGATAGTTCTCTCATGTTTGCTTGTGTATTTGATTCGTTGATTGTGTCTCGTAAATCTCGTAATTGAATAAACGATTCTCGAATTTTCTTTAAATCTGTGGTTCTGGGTCCCACCGTCATTAGACCATTTATAAAAATATTTGTTTCTTCAAAACACAATTGAATTTCTTCTAATTGATTGGGTAATAATCCATGCTTTTGCGGTTCGCCACTGGTGTTTATTTCCAACAAAACGTTGATTCTTTTTCCAAGCCGCAATGCGGCTGACGATATTTTTTTTGCTAACTTTAAAGAATCTACGGAATCAATCGTATCAAACATTTCTAGGCATTTGTTTACTTTATTGGATTGGAGATGACCAATGAATCGCCGGCTAATATTTGGCATATTTTCAAACGATTCAAACTTTTGAGATGCTTCCTGAATTCGGTTTTCACCAATGGTTTTTAGTCCAGAATCATAACAAGTTTGAATTAAAGAAAACGGATGTGTTTTGGTAACGGCTATAAGCTGAACGGGGTGGCTAAAGCCACCCCGTTCTTGTGCTGATTCAATCTTAGACTGAACCGAATTTATGATGTCTTTTAGACTCATTCCTCCCCGGAATCTGGCGCAACATCGTCTAACGATAATTGATTATCTTCTGGCGCATCACTACTTGTTTCAGCATCTTCACTTATCACCCGAGTGATAGATGAAATACTCGCGCCCTTATCCAACTTCACCAGTTTAACGCCTTGCGTTACGCGTCCAATTGTACGTATCGACGCCACAGGTTGGCGCATCAAAACACCGGAATCTGTAATAACAATTAAGTCGTCCGAATCTACTACTTCCATGATATTGACCATTTTGCCGGTTTTTTCTGTACAGCGCATAGTCATCACACCTTTTCCGCCGCGAGTTTGAGTACGATACTGGATAACATCTGTCCGTTTTCCCATTCCTTTTTCGGTGGCAACCAAGATGGTTCCCTCACGCCGGACGACCAGCATCCCAATCACATAATCTTCTTTGGAGCTTAGAGTGATTCCTTTCACCCCCATGGTTTTTCGACCACTAGCGCGAATATTACTCTCAGAGAATCGAATCGATTTCCCACTATAAGTTCCTAACAATATATCGTTTTCACCGTTTGTAATTCGTGCTTCAATTAGCTTGTCGCCCTCTCGAATTTCAATGGCATAAATACCGCCCTTTCTTGGTTTACCATAAGCAGAAAGAACCGTCTTTTTCACAATGCCGTTTTTGGTGGCCATTACAATATAATGTTGATCGTCAAACTCTTTCACACTAACGAATGCTTCCACTTTTTCACCTGCTTGACAGCCGATCAAATTTACCACAGCGCGACCACGTGTAGCGCGACCCCCCTGAGGAATGTCATACACTTTCAACCAATAACATTTTCCCTGATCCGTAAAAAAGAGCATATAATTATGGGTATTTGCAATAAAGAGATGTTCAACAAAATCTTCATCTTTACTCATGGCGCCCTGAACACCACGCCCTCCTCTTCGCTGAGTGCGATAAGTATTTAATGCAGTCCGTTTAATGTATCCCTGATGCGTAATAGTTAAAACAACTTCTTCTTCGGCAATCATATCTTCCATAGTAAAATTGGAATCTACGGGGATTATTTCTGTCCGCCGGTCATCCCCATATTGTTCACGAACTTCCAATAATTCTGATTTAATAATATCCATTCGCTGGCTTCGGCTATCTAAAATGCCTTTTAAATGAGAAATCACTTTAATGACTTCACGATATTCAGCCACAACTTTATCAACTTCAAGTCCAGTTAATCTTTGCAAGCGCATATCTAAAATTGCTTGAGACTGGATTTCGGAAAGACTAAACCCATTCATCAATCCTTCTTTCGCTTGGGATGGATCTTTACTTCCGCGAATGATTGCAATGATTTCATCAATATTATCTAAGGCTATTTTGAGCCCTTCTAAAATATGTGCTCGCCCTTCTGCCTCTCTTAAATCAAACTCGGTTCGTCGCACCACAATTTCATGACGAAAGTTCACAAAATGATTTAAAATGGTTTTAAGTGGCATAATTTTTGGAATGCCATCAACGAGAGCAAGTAAAATAATTCCGAATGTATCTTGAAGCTGAGTATGTTTATACAATAAATTCAAAATAACTTCGGGCACCGCATCTCGTTTTGTTTCAATCACAACTCGGATACCGTCTTTATCTGATTCATCTCGAAGATCGGTAATACCTTCAATTTTTTTATCTCGAACAAGATCCGCAATTTTTTCTACCAAATTTGACTTATTTGTTTGGTAAGTAACCTCAGTAATTATAATGCTGTCTTTTCCGTTTTTATTTGTTTCAATATGGGCGCGGGCGCGCATTTTAATTTTTCCACGACCCGTTGAATAAGCATCTTTTAGACCATCCATCCCCATAATAAGTCCTGCTGTAGGAAAATCTGGCCCCTTGATATGGGTCATTATTTCTTCTGTGGTAATATCTTCATTATCAATAAGCGCAATCAATCCACTCACAACCTCTTTAAGATTATGCGGTGGAATTTTTGTTGCCATTCCAACTGCAATTCCCTCAGAGCCATTCACCAATAAAGTTGGAACGGTTGATGGAAGCACCGTGGGTTCCTTCAATGTTTCGTCAAAATTTGGAGACCAGCTAACGGTATCTTTATCCAAATCTTTCAACATTTCGCTGGCCATTCTCGTCATTCTCGTTTCGGTATAACGCATGGCAGCAGCATTATCACCATCGATAGATCCAAAATTTCCCTGGCCATCTACCAATCGGTAGCGCATGGAAAAACTTTGTGCCATACGAACCAATGCATCATATACGGAGCTATCACCATGGGGGTGATATTTACCCAAAACATCCCCAACAATACGTGCGGATTTTTTATAAGGTCGATTCCAATTAGACCCCAACTCACTCATTCCAAATAAAATTCGACGGTGAACCGGTTTAAGTCCGTCCCGCACATCCGGGAGCGCCCGGGATACAATCACCGACATGGAGTAGTTAAGGTAACTCTCCTTCATTTCATCCACAATATCTCGTGGAAGTGTATTATCTCTATTAAAATCAACCATTAGTATTTCCTAAGTTTTTAAACGTCAAGATTGACGACAAATTTTGCATTTTTCTCAATGAATGTTCGGCGTGCTTCCACGTCGTGCCCCATAAGATTTTGGAATGTTTCTGCTGCTTCACCAGCGCTTTCTACTGTTACCTGCATTAAAGTTCGACGCTCCGGATCCATGGTGGTTTCCCACAGTTGCCCAGGATTCATTTCCCCCAATCCTTTATAACGCTGGATTGCTACTTTAGAGTTCTTATTATCTTTTCGCATGCGCTCAATCGTTAGGTCTCTTTCATTATCATCATAGGCGTATGCTTCTTTTTTACCTTGGGAAACACGATATAGGGGCGGCAACGCAAGATATAAATATCCACCATCAATAACTTCTTTCATTTTTCTATAAAAAAAAGTTAGCAATAGCGTTCGTATATGAGAGCCATCCACATCAGCATCCGTCATAATAATTATTTTATGATAACGTAATTTATCCACATTAAAATCACCCACGGATCTTTCGCCTCCATCTTCTTCTGAACCACCAAATCCGGCACCCAATGCTGTAATCATGGATTGAACCTCATTATTGGAAAGGAGTTTATCAATCCGTGCTTTTTCGGAATTGATGACTTTACCCCGAAGTGGTAGAATAGCTTGTGTTCGTCTGTCACGACCTTGCTTTGCTGATCCCCCAGCCGAATCCCCCTCAACCAGGTATAATTCACAAAATACAGGATCTCGGTTTGAGCAATCTGCTAATTTTCCTGGAAGGGAAGATCCACCCAATGCACTTTTTCTGCGAATAAGTTCTCGAGCTTTTCTAGCAGCACTTCTACTTCTTGCAGCAAGGAGCGCTTTTTCTATTACGCGACGACCGATAGAAGGATTTTGTTCTAGAAAATCTAAAATCCCCTCATAAACTGCCGTGTCTACAATTCCCTTAACGTCCCCGTTTCCAAGTTTGGTTTTGGTCTGTCCTTCAAATTGGGGTTCTGCAACTTTAATACTTATAATTGCAGTTAAGCCCTCTCTAAAGTCTTCACCGGAAAGAGTAATTTTTTCATTTTTCTTTGCTTTAATCAGGTTGTTTTTTGTGGCATGATTATTCATAGCCCGAGTTAGGGCCGACCGAAAACCTGACAGGTGCGTTCCACCTTCAATGGTATTAATATTATTCACAAATGTCAGAATGTTTTCGTTATAAGTATTCCCGTATCGCATTGCAACCTCGAGCGGAACCTCACCATCTTCTTTGTTTACGGTAATAATTTTATTATGTAGTGGATTGTTATTTTCGTCCAGGTATTTTACAAAATCACTTAATCCGCCACTGAATTTGAATATGTCCGTCTCTCCATCTTCTGTTCGATCGTCCCTCAATTCAATTTCCAACCCACGATTAAGGTAGGCCAACTCACGGAGCCGCTCTGCAATAATACTGTATTCAAATGAGATTATATTAAAAATCGTATTGTCTGGGTAAAAACAAACTTTTGTTCCTGTGTTTTTCGCAGTCCCTGTAACGCTGACTTCGTTTTGTGGGTCACCAATTTTATAATCTTGTCGATGAATTTTTCCATCCCGTTTAATCTCAACCCAAAGCCATTCCGATAATGCATTTACTACAGAAACACCTACACCATGAAGCCCACCAGAAACCTTGTAAGAACCTTTATCAAATTTTCCGCCAGCATGTAAAACAGTCATAACAACTTCCACAGCCGGTCGCTGTTCTTCTTTATGTATATCAACTGGGATACCGCGGCCATTATCTTCTACAGTGACTGATCCGTCCGCATTAAAGACGACCACAACCTTATCACAAAATCCCGCTAGGGCTTCATCGATAGAGTTATCAACCACCTCATAAACAAGATGATGGAGGCCTCGTTTACCTACATCACCAATATACATGGCCGGACGCTTCCTAACTGCTTCCAGGCCTTCTAATACTTTAATACTCTCGGCACTATATTGATTTGCTTCTGTTACTTCGCTCATATGAATCGAATATCCTTAATGATTTTTTTATTTAATTTTTTATTCAATGTTTCAATAATTTGTGTTTTTTGAAATTGTAATTCCTGTCGCCAAACGGGCGTTTCTGTTTTAACGGTCATTGTGCCATGTTCCACGTAAAGAGGTTCGGTGTTTTTTGCAACACTTTCTCCAACCGCTTCCGGCCAAAAATCAATGGCTGATTGTTGGGCAACCCCTTTTTCTAATCCGGATGATTTTAAAAACTTTTTTAATGGACCACCAATATGTTGCATTATCGCTCCAAATGGTATGTTTTTGATTCTTTTACACCAGACAATAAACCACTATTTTCCACATTTAAAATATCGGTAGTGGTTACAATAGTTTGAACGGGGTCGCCGGATTCAGACTCTAAACCTTGTAATAATGAAACTATTTTTTTACTTCGCTCTAAATCTAACTTTGCAAAAAGATCGTCTAATAATAAAGTTGGGTGAATTCCTGTTTTTTCTCGAATAAAACTCATTTCTGCTAGTTTCAATAATACCAATGAAAGTTTGTGTTCGCCCTGTGATCCAAAACTGCGTAAATCTCTATTAGCCCAACGAAGTGAAACATCATCGCGGTGGGGTCCAACCGATGTTCGACCCAATGCTATATCTTTTTTTAATGAAGTTTTAATTTTGTTTTTATAGTCTTCTTCTGTTGGGGTTGTTTCTAAATAAAATAATTCAAACTGAATGTTGGGATCATAGCGATTGGACATGCTTATTAAATTTTGTTTGAATTCCGTAATAAAACCCAATCGTAAATCCCACAATTTAGAACCGGCTACGACTAATTGATTGTCCCAGCTTTTTAATTCTTCCAGAGGCGCCCGGTTTTCTTTTACGGCAACAAGGGCCGCATTTCGCTGTTTTAAAATTCGGCTATATTTTTGAAGTATTTCCACATATTCCATAGAAGACACAGAAAACATTTTATCAAAAAATTGACGCCTTTCTATGGGGCCACCTTTTGTCACCAATTGTTCTTCCGGAGAAAGAACCACTACATTATTCCGACCAATAAGTTCTTTCCTTCCTGTTAAAATTTTCCCATTTAATTTAAATTTTTGTCCGGCAGATTTTGTGACTTGAGCAGCAATGACATCTTCCTGTGTTCCAATGGAAAATTGCCCCCGGGCCACCATTGATTCATCACCGTTCCGAATTAATTCTTTTTGTTTGTGAGTGCGAAAACTTTTCCCGAATGAAAGGGTGTGAATCGCTTCAAGAATCGCAGTTTTTCCGGATCCATTTTCGCCCCAAATCACAGTAAGCCCCCGGCTAAAACTAAATTCTCGTTGGGTATGGTTTCTAAACGAATCCAATATAAGGCTATGTATGGCCATCCTGTGAAATCGCGTCGTTTAGTCATTCAGTCGAATAGGCATTAAGAGCATCAAACTTTCGGTGTTTTCTTCTGCGTTTTCTGAACTAAAAAGTGCGGCGCTGATGGATGTGCTGAATTCCACTACAATTTTATCTCCAGAAACATGATTCACGACGTCTTTTAAATAGTCCGCATTATACCCTATTGTGAGTGCTTCTCCATCAAATTCTGCAGCAACTTGTTCTTGGGCCTTAGATGATTTTTCGGGATCTTCGGTGGTAATTTTACAAAATGTTGCTTCCATATTGAGCGCCACTTGGTGCGTAGATTTATTTGAAAAAATAGACACACGACGAATCGCACCCAAAAGCGCATTTTTATCTGCTTTTAATGTTTTGTCATTTTCTTTTGGAATGACACTTTCATAATCAGGGAAACGCTCATCAATAATACGTGTTAAGACCATATCATTTCCAATTTTTGCTGTTAAATGATTTTCGCCAATCAACAAAGACACGTCCCCTGTAATGGATTGAGTTAACATAAAGGCTAAAAATTTTCGGGGAACAATCATGTCTCCGGTAAATCCATTTGCGTTAAAATCTTTTCGTGTATATTTAACAAGCCGATGACCGTCTGTAGAAACAGCTGTAATTCCAGCAGAACTAATTCGAAACAGAACGCCTGTAAGAGCCGGTTTTAATTCGTCTCGGCTTACGGCAAATGATGTTGCGCCAATAATATTTTTCAACATATCTCCAGGCACATCCACCTTTTGGGATCCGCTTGTGTCTGGAACGGCTGGAAATTCATCAGCGGGTTTTGCCATTAAATCATATTCTCCCGCATCGGTTATAATTGCAGCCCTGTCTTTATCGTCAACCGTTAGTGTAATTCTTGTTTCTGGAAGTTCGTTGGTGATATCCAATAATGTTTTTAATGGGAGCGCAGTGGCGCCAGCCTGTTCTAAGCTAACTGGAATTTCAGCCTGAATTGTAATTTCTAAATCTGTGGCGCGAAGGGTTGTTTTTTCTTCGGTTGACTCAATAAGAACACAGCCCAAAATGGGAAGTGTTGAGCGTGTAGGTGTTGCTTTAGAAAGTTTTTGTAATGCTTGTTGTAGTTCGGTTTTAGATGTGGAAAATTTCATTAAAATCCTATTAAAAATATCGATTTGGTATAAAACTGTTTTACAAGGGTAATACAGACTCTGAAACTACCTAAATCGACCTTTTTTTAAAAAGGGTTTTTCGGGGTTATTTAAAGTCTTTTTATAAAGAACCTGCTTTATTTAGTGGCCCCTAATAGCACAATAGAAGAGATGTTGTATCTCGTTTTGCAATATGATAGTCTTGAAGTAAAAAAGAAACGAGTTTATAAGACCAAAAATATCTCCCGTAATCAGTTTTTCTTATTTGAGAAAACAATTTATTAAACAATCACAATCAATTTTAAGTGATGGCGTGTTCTCGCTTTTTAAAAGACCATGTAAATTCGAATCGGGCAATGGGTTCGCCCTTATCATCAATCCCGACGGTCTCACACAATACTATTTGGGGCTCGTTTGATTCAATGGCACGATTTGCTACAGTTTCTAGTTTAGTCCAATCCATACAGGTAAATGTACTTGTTCCTGTGGCTTTTTTCAAAAACTCTGCTTTAGTCGAAACCAGAATTACTGCAACGCTTTCACTTTTCCCTTGTGTCGCCAAAAGGGCGTAAGCGCCGGAGCTAAGTTCTGCGGCCATTCCCAAAACCGCCCAGTAGGTAGATCGAAATGGGTTTTTGTTCAGCCATTTATATTTCACGCTAGTAACACATTTTTCCTCGTTTAATTCCGTGATTTTTATCCCGGTAAAAAGAGGAAGAGGTAATTTGCCCAACGCGTAAAGCTTAAACCAAAACCAGTTGGTCATTTTTTTACAAGTATTTTTCTGTGTTTCATTCATTTGGTTTGTAGTGCGGGTATGTTGTGTTAACCCGCCCGCCCCTTCTAGTTGCGTGTATTATATTGGGTGATAAATTGTAAATAAAAAAACATTTTCCCTTTTTTTAATTTTATTTTTTTAAACAAAAATTGATTGCTTAAAGCTTGACTGCGTTTCACGCCATCGAGTAAAAGTTCGGCCCGCCTTTGGCGGATTAGGATTAAGAAATCGGATTAAGATTCGGAGAAAGGGGTTTGGATAAAAAGAAAGATGGCTTGGATTAATTGTTATATCTTATTTTTAATCCGATATACAGCTACTTTATTCTTTTTTCCTTTTACCTTGATCGGCTTCAGTTTTTCATATGAAAATTGTTTTTCTGTTTTTTCCCACACGCTTTGTGATACCAAAATTTCATCAGGGCCAGCTGCAGAACAAAGTCGGGCGCCCAAATTGACCGTATCACCAATAACGGTATAATCCATCATCTCTTTCGATCCGATATTTCCAGAAACCACAATTCCGCGATTAATACCCATTCCCACAAAAATTGGCTTTTTCTTTTGTGTTTGTCTCTCAAAATTCATTTTGGATATTTTTTCCTGCATCTCCGTAGCGGTCGTTACAGCTCTTTCTGTGTCGTCTTTTGCAGAAATGGGGGCGCCAAACACAACCATGAGTTCGTCTCCAATAATTTTATCCAAAGTGCCATTCTGTTTAAATACAATATCAATCATTTCGGAAAAATATTCATTCAGGGTTGTAACCACGTCTTCTGGTTTCATCTTTTCCGACATGGATGTAAACCCGCGAATATCGCTAAATAAAATAGTGACTTCCCGCTCTTCGCCTCCCAGCTTTAATTTGGCATCATCATCTAAAAGCTCATCAACGACTTGCTTCGAAACATAGCGCTTAAATGTGTTTTTCACTTTACTTACATCTGTAATATCCTCAATGGCTATCACCAAACCCAACACATCCCCCTTGGGGTCTGTTCGGGGTGCAGCTGACACATTTACTACCGCTTCTTCCGAGACGGTTAAAAAAGATAAATTTATTTCAGTATGTGTTTTGTTTTCAGCTTCAACCCGCTGAATCACATCGACAATTTCGGGGTCTTTTTCAAATAAAAACATGTAGTGATTCCCAATTACATCATCCATCCCTAAGTTTAGAATGTTCAACCCAGCCTGATTAATGGAATCAATTTCACCCAGAGTGTCCAGTGTAATAACGCCCGTAGCAATACTACCCAATATGCTTTCATTGAATTGTTTCGCCTCGGTGATGCCCTTAAAAAGCCTAGCATTATCCAGCGCCACTGCGCCCTGATTACACAGCGCTGACAGAAGATCTAAATCGGTTTTGTTAAACGCTTCTATGCCATGACGCGTTTCTTTATTGCACAATATCATAAAACCTAAAATGTTATCTTTGGCCTTTAGGGGCGTGATAATAATATGGTCTTCGCCTAATTTTTTCTGAAGTGTGTTTTTATCGTTTGGAATAAGAATAACGCCTGAATTATTTTCTTCTATTTTTTTAAAAATACCCAGTTTTTTTGATATAAGCGTATCCAGTTCTCCCCAATTAAACTCGTTATTTACTTCTAAAATGGGGCTATTATTTTTCGATACCAAAATCATACCCTTGGATGCATTTAAAATTCCAACAGAACGCCACAGTATTTCTTCTCCCAATTCATCCACATCCAAAAGAGAGCTAATGGCCACACTAATATCAAATAGTGTTTCCAATTCAAGAAGTTTTAAATTGAGCTGTTGTCGTTTTTCATCAACATCTTGAATGAGTTCATAATTATAGAGCGCTTTTGTTAAATGGTTGGCAATGATTTCTAGAATTTTGATTTCTGCATCAGTATAAGACTCGCCCATGAATTTTTTCCCCACACATAAAAGACCCAACAGGTGATCTTTGTGATACAAAGGAACAAGAATTTTACTGTTTGACTCCAAAATACATTTTTTCAATTCACCCGTAATCCATGTGGGGATTTTATCAAGTTTTATTTGGTCGTGGCGGTGTTTTTCAGATTCAGAAATGATGTCTTTAGGCGGAGAAAAGGGGGTTCCTTTTTTAAAACCTTGACACGCTAAAAAGGAGAGTTCATTTAAAGATTGGTTGTATAAAAAAATAGCGCCTTTCGACGCCATAATAGTACCCAGGGTGAGCCGAAGAATCCCCTTTCCTACTGACTCAGATTGATCTGAGTCAATGAGGATTTCTCCTAGCTCATCGAGAGATGTTAAATAATAATCGAGTTGGTCTGCTGCGCTGACTTCAATCACAATGGGTCAGTCGCTTACGCCATACCTTCCAAACCTTCGGATTCGGAGCTATATATTGTAGAATATTTTGTCAATCCCATTATATTGAATGTTTTTTCCACAATTGGCGCCAAATTGTAATATCCCAGTTTGCCATCCACATCCTGGAGTTTTTCTATAATTTCAATCAAAATTGACACACCAATACTATTTACCACTTTAGAGTTTTCGAGGTTAAGTAAAAAATATTTTTTTCCATTTTCCATTTTTTCATAACAGGCTTCAGATACTTTTTCACCGCCAACATTATTCAAATAACCAGTTGTTTCAACAATAACAACCTCACCTTCTTCTCTAGCACTCAAACTAAAATCTGACATATTGCTCCCTTTTTAAATTCTTATTTATTTTTTGTCATGGTAACGGTGGTCCCCTCAACTGATGATTCAAATTCCACTGTGTCCATTAATTCTTGTATAAGTTTTAAGCCCCACCCTCGTTTATGATCTGAGCCAAACTTTTCTTCTATTTTGGGAATTTCAACTTTGGACTTATCGAACCCCCTTCCCTTATCAGAAACTTTTATTACCAGAGTATCACCTTGAATTACAAAGTGAATCTCAACATTTTTTGAATCACTAGAGCTGTGCTCAAAGGCATTAATCGTGGCTTCTATGAGAGCCATACTAATTTCCGCAGATTGTTCATCTGTTAAGTTCATATGTTTAGCCACAACTTCTGCTGTCTTGGTTGCTGCTAATTCCATATCTGGAATAATGGGAAGTGTTAATTCTACTTTCGGTGCTTCTTTTGAGCTCATATTTTACCCCGTTGTGTTTTATGGGCGCGAAATCTTTTGCCAAAATTATAAACCAACATCATGATTCCAAAGACTTACTTTTTCTTTACCACTACGATTGTAATGTCGTCCTGGTTGCGTAAGTCTCCCAACCAGACGGTTCCAAGATCTAACAAAGCTTGTTTCTGTTCTTCTGCGTTTTGGTGTCCGTTTGCCTGTACGCAATCCCGTACCGCTTCATACCCTAACATCTCTTCACTAGTGTTGGCGGCTTCTGGCAAGCCGTCAGAAATAAAAACCAAGGAATCGCCTTGTTTAAATTCAAAATCTACAAGTGTAAACGTCTCGTCTTTAAAGCTACCTAAGGGTAAACCTTCTATAAGAATTTCATCGACTTCGCCTGTTTCTCTGTGGTAATGGTAGGCGGGCGGCATAGCGGCAGATGTAAACTCAACGCGACCTTCCCAAAACCTTGCCATATTGAATGCCATACGATTCCAACCCAGATCAATATTTTTAATCACACGATTCAACCGTTTTGCAATATCGTTGGGTGGGATAGACGGAATCCCATACAATCCTGCTTTAGTGATACTTACCATCATACCGGCGGTCATGCCGTGGCCTGTGGCGTCACCAACAGCTACATATAAACTTTCACCATTCTTCTGTGGGAAAAAATCATAATAATCACCACCCACTTCCGATGCGGTTTGAATGGTGGCTGCTATCTCTAAATCTAGAACGTCTGGTATTTCTTTGGGGAGCATATCCAGCTGGAACTGGCGAGCTTCTTCCA
>Ga0209558_1000434_pt1 | contig 37402 bp, 32 predicted proteins | sample SaaInlV_150m_DNA_3_FD_184674 | JGI IMG/M metagenome (GOLD analysis project Ga0209558, IMG submission 184674) | Marine microbial communities from expanding oxygen minimum zones in the Saanich Inlet - Saanich Inlet SI074_LV_120m_DNA (SPAdes) (version 2) | ecosystem: Environmental > Aquatic >...
GCCACCTCATCTTCCCAAAAATATTACATTGATCCAAAAGGGTTTGAGGGTGATAATCATTATCCATTTGTAATAATAAAAGAAACCGCCGGTGTTGGGGTACCCAGATTAGTCGATCAATTATTACAGTAATCACCCTCAAGAGGACAATTTTTGATTTGCTCAAATTCGTTGTAATTTTCGATTCAATTTATATTAAGAATGAATTATCATTAAAAATCAAATCATAAAAATAGGATTATGTTTTACCTGTATTGGTTTTTTATATAGCCAAACATCTTCCCTAATTGATAAAGAAGTGAACAATAATCTATACCAGCCGGACCCCAGGGCTCACTATTATTCCCTGGCGATTCAAGGTGCCATTATTGTTGGCGGGGCCATTTTCTGGAATTACTCTGAGCGGTGGACCGGGGAGTTTGCTGTGGAAAATGAAGGATGGTTTGGGAAGAATTCTTATAATGGAGGAGCGGATAAATTAGGGCATGCATATACGTGGAGTTTATTAACCCGGGCTTTAATTCATAATTATGAGCGCAATGGATTTTCAAAAAAAGCCTCTGCCTTCTGGGGGTTTACGATTCCAGCTTTCAATGGAGTGGTTATAGAGCTATTAGACGGTTATACAGATTATAATGCATCCACAGAAGATATCCTCTTTAATCTATTGGGAAGTGGTTTGGGCGCATATTTATATCTCCATCCCGCTCTGGATGAGACCATTCATTTGGATTGGTCCTATATTCCCTCCAGCGATTTTCGGGATAACATAAAAAGAGATTTTACCACAGATTATGCAGGGCAAATGGTGACGCTAGAAGTGAATGGAATTGGATTGAGAAAAATGTTTGGCCAACAAAAACCATTGCCAACGGATTATTTACAAGTGGGGCTGAGTTATTATTCCAGGGGATATAGCGGTGAATTGGAGACAAATAAGCAGCGGGTTGTGGGGTTAACCATGGGCATCAATTTCCAGGCATTTTTTAAGAAAGGAAGTCGTATTCGTACATTTGTCAAATATTATAAAATCCCCTACAGTTTCATGGGCGTTTTCCAGGAATTGAATAGCCATGCTACAGGTGTAAAATATGGGAATGATGTATTTAGTTATTAGACTATGTTAAGATTAAAACAATAAAGCCTCCTCACGGAGGCTTTATTGTTTATAAAAGAGACACCCATATTGTTGGGTAATTTTTGTGTAAATTTAACCATATCTTAAACCAAGGAGTTCATTATGAAGAAAATCGCTATTCTACTTTCTTTAATTGTAAGTGCTAATGCACAATATCTTGAATTCGATGGAACAAACGATTATATAGAAGCAACCGATAACTCTTTCCCAATGGGTAGTGAAGTCCGTACTGCAGCAATGTGGATAAAAACGACTCAAACTGGAGAAAAGTATTTTTTTTGCTATGGTAAGGATGACACTCAATACCAAAGATGGTCAATTGGTATAAGTAATGGTTATAACCTTGTTGAATTTAATAATGCAAGTGTGCATTCTGAAAAAATTGTTAATGATGGACTATGGCATCATATAGCAGCTTCCTATGATGGTACAAATATGAATATATATGTAGATGGATCAAAAGAATCTTTATCTGGTGACATTAATGTGACTTTTGATACTAAATCATCTGGTAAAGTATTAATTGGCGACAATTCCGATACTTCTGTACCTGCAGGTTCATATAGGTTCAAAGGTTCAATTGATGAAGTGTCAGTATTTAATAAAGCATTATCAGCTGATGAAATATTGGAGTTGTATAAGTCTGGTAGTGAATTAAATCTAATATCTAATTCTGGGGACTATGTTTCTTCCTCAAATTTAGTTGGATATTGGAGATTTAATGAAGGTACCGGTACGACAGTTGGTGATGCCAGTAGTAAAGGCAATGATGGAACCATTTATGGAGCAAATTGGATAGATGGAGAGTCAAGTTTTAATGATAAAGGAACAAAAGCAATCACCTTTAATGTAGAGTTGCCAACGCATTCGCTTCCGGACACTAATATCTCACTTGTATTTTGGAAATCAGGAGCAGAAAGCAATGAATGTACGGGCTGCAATGGTAGAGATACTGTTAGTATGCGTAAACTATCAGACGATCATTGGGAAGCGACCGTGGGGCTCGATACAACTCTAGTAGCGGGAGATGTCGGTGAAAGTATGTACTGGTATCATTATTTTAAAACAATACCAGATTATACAATCAAAGAAGATTTAGAGCGGTTTAAATCGGAACCAAACCCTGATGGCTTAAGGCAATTAGAACCTGGTTGGCATAAAGAAACTCCCTTGGTTAATAAAGATACAGTTATTGCGTGGAACAATATTGCGCCAGAAAGTTTTGAATGGATCAGTGATGTATTAGATACAGTTATAATTAATAAAGATAATATTACTGATACTTACAATCTTCAATGGGCAGAAAGTAAAAGTGTTGACCTTGATTCTATTCATTATTTAGTCAATGCTAAAATAGGTGTATACCCAGTAGAAGAAATATATGATACCACCGTAACAACATTACCGCTTACTTATCAAGAATTTCTGGAAAATGTATTTGAAGAAACGCCAGGTAATGGAGTAACAGTCAAATTTAGTGTTTCTGCCACAGATGGTAAAGATACAGTAAAAGTTTCTGGGGATGATAGAGTGGTATATGTGAATCGCTATGAATATCTTTCAACAGAAAGCGAAGGTATACCAACTGTATTTGCCCTCCACGAAAACTACCCTAACCCCTTCAACCCTACTACCACACTGCGCTTTGACTTACCAGAAGTAAGTGACATAACCTTAACCATTTACAATATGCTTGGGCAAAGAGTAAAAACATTCAATATGAACGATACACCTGCGGGTTTCCATTCAATTAAGTGGAATGCCATCAATGACTATGGTGACCCTGTAGGTGCAGGTGTTTACTTATACCAACTTCGGGCAAATCAATATCTTGAAACAAGGAAGATGGTCTTATTGAAGTAGCATAATTAATGGAAATAAAAAAGCCCCATCGTGAAACAGGGCTCCAAGTCAGAGATGTATGGTATTCTGAGAATGATCCGGGTGAGACTCGAACTCACGACCAATGGCTTAAAAAGCTGTTGATTCACTGACGGCATAAGGGAGAGTATGTCTCTCCTTCAATATTTCATCTTTTTTTATAGTATCCACAAGAGGGAATTCTTACTTTTAAATCCATTAATAATCAGAGGAAAATATAATGAAGGCAAAAAATAGAGATTGGTTAAGAAAATGGCATAGAGATATAGCCTATTATTTTTTGGGAATGATATTATCATTTGCAATATCAGGTATCGCTTTAAACCACCGCACCACTTTCAACTCCAGGAGCTACATCTATCAATCAGAGCCTTTGCAAATCACCCTTGATAAAAACGCTACCGATATTGATGATGATTACGTTCGAACTCTTCTTCCTATGGTTGGTATCGAAAATGAGTACCGTTCTTTTCGTATGCGAGATAATGAATTAAGGATTTATTACAAAGATGCCCAAGCCAATATTGACATCAACTCAGGGCGGGGGGAGAGAGAGTTCCTTAAAAAGCGGATATTACTGGCAGAAATTGCCGATTTACACCAAACAACAAATGAATGGTGGATATGGTATTCCGATATTTTTGGTGTGGCCATGGTCTGTCTTGCGTTGTCAGGTGCATGCATCGCTTCCGGGAAAAACAGTTTTAAAAAGCGGGGCTGGTGGCTGACACTTATTGGATTCACTTTTCCACTCATATTCTTGATATTCTTGATTTAAAAGCCAGGTTAAACCGGCTTTAAAAAAAAAGGGCTCCGTATGGAGCCCTTTTTCGTTAACTAAAGATCAGAAATCAGATTGTGTAAATCCCTATCTGGTTAGATTGGGTATCTGATTTTTTAGACATATGATATTTTAAAACCGAACCGTTAAACCACTCAGTATAGTCATTCCCGTAAATCCAAACTGGTTGACCTCCCAAGGATATTCAAACCTACCACCCAGGTCAGCCTCAAAATCACCTTTTGTGTTGATTTTATCGGGATACACGTCACCCAGATTATTGACCACTAGACTTAAACCAAGCATCTCATTAATTTGATAATTCAGGTTCAAATCCGTCAGCATTTTTGCGGAAAACGTTTGGTCGGTAGCGTCATCATAGTCCAGCGAGGCGTCGCCTGCGGCATGCCTCCAGGTGACCTCTCCAAACCTTGTGTTATTAACTGCAATGGATAGGCCTCCCATATTGTAAGTCAGACCAATCGTTGCCTTTTGTGCCGGTCGGGCAGTCTCGATTCTGGATTGTTCTTTACGATCAAATAGATCCACACCTGCTGCAGTAATAGGGGCTGGAGTTGCAATGGCACCGACAATTTCTGTTTTGTTGACGTTAGCAGCCAGATTGATGTCCATTGTTCCAGGTCCCAGATTCATCCCGGAATAACTCACAACAATATCCATACCGCTGGTTTTGGTATCTATAGCATTCGTAAAGAATTTCAGACTGGTAATATCTGCTGCAGCAAGTATCTGTCCAACCTGAGTTGTCGCATCGGAGGAAGCAATACTGCTTGAATACACAATTCTATCATCCACAGAAATATCATAATAATCAAATGAAGTGTATAATCCCTGCATGTTGAATGCGAAACCAAAGGTCATATTGAATGAATTTTCTTCCTTCAGTTTGTCCACACCCAGAGAAGCGACAACATCACTTTCGTTATTATAGGTTCCCTGGTTGGATATTGTACTGCCTGAAAGTAACGTCTGGATATTACTCATATACATCTGATGCAGTGATGGTGCGCGGAAACCGGTAGAAACAGAACCGCGAACCGATAGATTGTCATCCATCATTTTGTATCGTCCAGTTGTTTTCCAGGTTATGCTTGTTCCAAAATCATTGTAGTTTTCATATCTGGCAGCTGCACCGACAAGCAAATCATCAGTTACATCATATTCCGCATCACCATAAAACCCTATATTTGATCTACTTTCATTCACTGCATTCTGAGGTTGAATCCCTGGGAAGGATTGTACACCACCACCATAATATGAAGCCTCATCACCCGCTAATGCCACAAAGTTATCCAAACGATACTCTGTACCTAAGCCGAGAGATAATTTGCCGAATGTATTGGCAGCATCTGCATTAAAAACTGTATGACCAAATTCATAACCCCCTGGTTTGAATTCAGTTGGGCTATTCGCACCCATATCCATGTTCAGGGAATTATTCACAGAATAGTCCACCTTATTTCTTCCTGAACTAGCACTCACGTCAAATTGCCAACTGCTCATTGTACCGCGGATACCAGCCGTTAAGGAATTATCTGTAATATCGGTTTCAAATGTTGGTTGAAAACCATTTATTTTTGCACCAGCTATAAGATTGTAGCTATCGGAAACTCCAGGCCAGTAAGGAGCTCTATAGAGAGCATAACTTTTACCGCCTCTATTTGTAAAACCGCCGAACGAATACAACTCCATATCATCATTCAGGTCATAGGAACCGTTTAAGAAAAGATCCATGGTGGTCATATTTGGAATCCCTATATGCGTACCTAAATCAGGATTTGCCTTTTGCCAATCTGTATCTCCGGATCGAATTTGCGCCCCTGTAGCAGGAACCCCGGATCCGGGGATCGCTTCCCAGCCTCCAGCAGCCTGAATTGGTATGGCTCCAATATCATACAAAAAGCCAAAAAGACCATCGCCGCCAGGTTCCCCAGCGCGTCTGGTCTCTTCCTGATCATGATAGGATGCCGTTATATTTAATGAGCCCTTATCGCCTATATTCATTCCATGGTTTATGTTTAATCCCTTATTCTTTCCATCACCTGCATTTTTATGACCGCCTGCGGTCTGGCCGGTTGTTACGTTAACTTCCGTATATTCAACTTTTTCTTTCATAATTACGTTTATAACACCCGCTATGGCATCCGATCCATATTGAGCCGATGCACCGTCTCTAAGAACTTCTACCCGATCAATGGCCGCGGTGGGGATACTTTTCATATCTACGCCGACCTCACCTTTACCCGGGGTATCATTAATGTATATCATAGAACTTGCATGTTTCCGTTTTCCATTGACAAGCACTAAAGTACGGCTGGGTCCAAGCCCTCTTAATTCTGCAGGATCAAAATGAGCAGTGGCATCGGAGATCGTCTGTTGCGAAGCGTTATAGGAAGGCACTTTATAGGATAACATATGATCCAAACCATTCTGACCCGTAGATTGCAGTTCTCTAATTTTCAGATTATCGATAGGAACCGGCGACGTTATCACGGTCCTTGACTTAAAGCGAGAACCAACGACTGCTACTCCTTCCTGTCTCAACACGTCTGTTTTAAGAGAAATGTCAATCGATGTTGCGCCTTCTTCTACATTAATTTCTTGGGTTACATATCCAATATATGATACCACCAGCACATCTCCTGGATTGGCTTCCAAGGAATAACTCCCGTCATCCAGCGAGGTCGTACCCTCAAAGGTGCCTTGCACTAGGATATTGCATCCTACCAAAGGGTCGCCTGTCTGGGCATCCGTTACCTTTCCTGTAACTTGAGCGGCTTGTGCTGATAAAAACCCTATTAACACCAATAATATTGTGGTTAATCTCATAGTAATACCTCCTTATTCTATTTAAAATATAGAAGAATTGTTGGTACAATGACAAAACTTATTATTTATTGTCGGATTGCAACCAAGTTTGAGTTGGAAAATATTTTTTAATCGAAAATCAGTTTGGGCGGCTTGTCAAGTTTATCTATTATACTGGAGTACGTATAATAGAAGCAGTCACTATAAAAAAGGATAATATGAGTGAACTTAATTCCAATTATACTACACTCCTGAAAAAAACAGAAACTGATTTACATAAAAATTGAGGAAAACGAAAATATGTCCGCTGAAGGAGGGTTTCAGATTAGTTTAATAACCGGATGCTTTATTTGCCATTTTTTCCAACAGGGTTTTGAATGGATTCGATGGGTTTAATTTATTCAGCTTATTCATATAAAATATTCCCCTATCCATATTCTGGGATTCAAAATTTAACCTGGATAGATTAGCTAGGATTTTTTGAGAGTTTGGATGCCGTTTTTCCCCGCTCTCTAATAAAAGCAAACCTTGGGAGACATTTCCTGTTTCTGCTTCTAAAAGAGCAGCGTTAATAATTCCCTCATGGTCATCCGGAAAATATTTCAATAAATTATAATAACCGGATTTTGCCAGAGATCGATCTTTTTTTGCAAATTGGTGTAAAAATGCCCTTTGGTACAATGCATCTCTATAAAACGGATTAAGGTCTATTATTTTTTTAGTATATGCCAGAGCGTGATCAAATTGTTTTTGTTCATAGTAAAGACGGGACAATTCCATGAGTGTCTGCAAATGGTTGGGATATTCAATTAATGCTCGTTCCAAATACCGCTCCGCTTCATAATAATTTTTCTTTTCAAAATAGGATTTCCCAAAGTACATATAAAAATCCGGTTCCGGGTCATAATACTCTATATCAACTGTCTCAAGATCTTTAAACTGTTCAATAGCTCGATTATATTTACGGGAATGAAATAATATTTTCCCAAAGAGAAGCTTGTCATCAGGAGATAGGAATTTTTGTTTTTCCATGAGGTTATATGCTAGTTTAAGCGTGTCTGTACGGACGCGTACAGTTCCAATGCTTTCCTGATACTTTCTCAGAAAGCCGGCTGCCCTCTTTTTTTCCCAGGTCGATTTACTTTCAGGAACAATATAATCGGTATAACTTTTGTTAATCCCCTCGTGGTAACTTGGACTCGACTTGTCCCAAACCTTTATCCAATGTTCTGTCGGATTTAAGTGTGGAATATCCGTCGAACCTTTCCCCGGCATATGGCAGCCGGAACAATTTTTATCTGGTTCATGATTTTCAAATGTATTTAGGATTTTCTTATGGCAGTCTAGGCAAGGTTGATTCAATTGAGGAATTGTTTTATTTAACTTCTTATGAACGTCGTGGCAGGTAATACAGGTAATACCTCCTTCAGTAAAACATTTACTTAATGATAAACGAGATGCATGGGCGGTAAACCGTATTGCACGGGAATCATTTTCCTCAAGGAAATCAACTTCCTTCTTTTTATGACAATCATAACAGACCATATCATCCTGATTTTCATCTTTTTCCGGATTAAGGATTGCTCGGAATCCTAACTTCTTCTTCCCTTCATACCTTGCCACATGCAGCGAACCTGGGCCGTGGCATTTTTCACAATCAATCCCGTGATTAACTTTTAAAAACCGGTTAGTAGAGTATTGTTCGAATGTAGTTTCTTCGGTATGGCAATCAATGCAGGATTGGATCGTTTCCCGGAAAAATCTGAGGTTATACCGTTCATATCCCGGGCTTAAATCCCACATTTTCTTTTTTGAATACCACGTGACAGGCATTTCAAAAAAATAGCCATTATTTTTCATGATAAAGGATTTTGTATTATTGCCGGAACCAATGACATAATCAATTTTGAATTCAAGAAAATGAGTGACATTATTATTATCGTCTACCCTTTCTTCTGTCATAAAATAATCTTCGCCTTTTTGTTCAATATTATATCGAAGTTCATTGTTTTTGTCAAATACATTGCAAGTAGAAACATTCAAATCCTCATGTTTATTTGACATCAAGCTGAAGGATGTTCCCATTTCACTGGTTAAATAACTTTCATAAATATCACGGTGACACGATGCGCACGCTTTGTCGCCCACTTTATACGCATGCTCTTCCCAATTATAATGATTAAGGCTGAATTTTTTTCTATCAAAACCCGCTTTTGTGATTAAGAAAATTGAGGCAATTATCCCAACAGTTAAAACAAACCGACCACGATAAGCCTTGGGTAAACCATTAATTACAGAAAATAAAATGGCGCCGACCGGTAGGATATATAACAATGGTTTAAACCGATCGTTAATGTACCATGCTTCAGCAACGCTGGGCAGAGTATTAATATAATACAATAAAATGGATATGATAATGGCACTGAACTGACTTTCGCTTTTTTTTATAAACCGATCTGCTAATTTAAAAATGAGATAGCTGATGAATGCAAAAGTGAATATTTTCAAGTAGATGTAATAAAATAATTCATTCGGTTGAATGATGTAGTACCCCATAATAAATCCTGGGAATGAATATATAAAACCATTGAAATTGCCATTATACTCTGCAATTCTATCCTTTTGGTCTACAAATAATCTTGGGCAATTGGATACGCATAAATCACATGAGGAACAAATTTCCGGTCGATTTTTCTCTGCATTCATCTGACTGTACATCAATTCAACCGGACGTATGGGACATAGCCCCATACACCATCCGCCGAGTCCAGAAAACACAAAACCAAAGCCGAAAGCCAAAAGTAACAATATATTTAATGTGTAAAAACTGATTTCACCTTCGACATTAAATATGAAAAACCTTGCCGGGACCAAAAAATACAGTAAGATTATCCCTGTTATATTTAAATATCGAGTTTGTCGCTTGTTTAAATATTGATTAAACCCTATCCCAAGTCTTTTCGGAATCGATTGCATAAAGACCAATGGACATAACACAGTCCAGATATTTGGGATTAATAAAAAGATTAATGGCGCCAGTGGAATAATACAATACCATATCACCTTAAGCCCCAAATCGGCATCAATATACAAAAGCCAAATGGTAAGCAGAAACCCGGTGAAGGCAGCAAAAGAAAGCAGCTTTAATACTAATTCTACTTTTACCGAATGGCGGTTACCATCTAATAGTTGTTTCATGGACTAGTCAAAGTGATTATGGATTGTCGATAAAGACCAATATTAAATGTTTTTAATCCGTCAAAACAAGATGTTTAAGGCACCAAAGTAGCATAAATGAAAAAACTGGGATAAAGAATTATTTTTTCAATTGTGATTTATTATTTGATACTGGGCTGTGAAAAGTTATTAAATGATAATGATTCTGATCAACTTCCGAAATCCGCAGGGAGCTGGTTGTATTTTGTAAGATAAATTTTACCGATACTGCTGCGGCTATTGCTTTACCGTCAACAAATATTCCGCCAGTGCCAAGCGCAAGTCCTTAGACAGGTATTTCTGCGGCGGCATCTCAGGAAAATCTTTCCGCTTGTGCTCTGGTTTGACGATATAGTCCGCGATACCCTGGGGGTTATTCTGGTAAAGCGCTTGGATGACCAGTGTGGGCGGCCCCACCATGCGCACTTCGTAGGCGTGACACCCGGAACAGATGCCATAGTATGCCATTTTTACTCGTTCTTTTTTGGAAATCTTCCGTGGCGCTACTGGTTTGTCCAGCATATAGGTCTGGATGGCTCTGGTATCAGTCGCCTGGCACTGAGCCCAATCACCCAAACTGACGGTGCGGTAACGATCCCTGTTGACGATGCAACTACCTGTACCGCCGCCCACAGCGACGATATCCGGACCTCTGGTGGATAGCTTGGTCATCATAAGTGCTTTCAACTCGCCCACCGGACTATTGCCGTTGTCGATCATGATGTTGTCCAAAATTATGAGACGGTCTGGATTAGGCTCAACTTCGGGATCATTGGCAGTATTGGCCCCGTAGGCCAGATCAGTGACGGTGATACCGGCGTTGTTGTTGCCTGTGATGATGTTATTCTCAATAGTCACCTGATCCGCTGCCATCACCAGGATGCCGGTTCCTGATGGGATACCGGCCACCAGGGATCCAGGCGCACCGAAATTCACGTGGTTGTTGTCGTTAATGAAATTGTTGCGGACAATGACGTCGTAGCAGGTTTTGATAGGCAGTCCCGGCGTAATGAAAACTAGAATGCCGCCGGTGTTATTGTAAGAGTGATTGTTTTCGACCAGCACATGGCGAGAGTTCTCGATCTCGATGCCGGCCACATTTCCGTAAACCTCATTGTGGCGCACATCTACATTGTCGCACATACCCACGTAGATGGCCGCATCCTCAATCCCTGTCAGAATATTATGCTCGATTAGGCCGTTTTTTCCGAACTCAGGGAAGATGCCGTAAACGCCCGCATCCAAGATCCAGTTATTGCGGATCACGAAGTTATTGCCGGCCTGCCCCATAACGCCGTTCCCCTTGTAGTTGACGATCTTGAAATTCTCGATCAAAATACCGTTACCGGAGTAAAGTAAAGCATCATTCAGCTCCTTTTCCCCATCCAGAGTGGGCCATTTCCCATCTTGAATCATACCCTGCAGGCTGATGTTTTCCTTGTCAATGTAGACCGTCTCCTTGTATGTACCGGGGTAGACGCGGATCAGATCGCCGGACCGGGCTTGTGCCACTGCAGCCTGGATAAGCTCGCCGTCCCTCACTTCAATTACCGTCCCGGACACAGGCGTTATCACCTGGTCACCAGATGCTCCGGCCGTGTCTGGCGCCAGAGAACTGCGAAAAAACGTTGGTGGAGGCGGAGGGGTGCTTTGCGTTTTATACATTATTCTGCCTACCCACACGCCTGCTATGAATAATACCAGAACTGCGCCCAGACCCAGCCATATTTTTGGTTTTTTCATCATTTATTTGCCCATCTTTCGTACGTTTGAGTTGTGTACAGATTCTGCTTCAGAGGCCAGTTTTTCCGGTACACGCGGTTTAAAAGTTTCGTCTGTCAGTGTCTTTAGGAAATCCACCAGTCGGTCCAGTTCATATTCGCTCAAGTTCGGCTCCGAAATGTGCCAGTGGATCCTCAGGTCCTCATCCTGGGGCACCGCATGGCCCCGGCCTCTGTTGTAGAATTCCACCGTCTCTCGCAGGGTAGCGAAACGGCCCGAGTGCATGTAGGGTGCTGTTTTTGCAATATTGCGCAGACTAGGGACCTTGAACCCGCCCCGCATGGTGGCGTCATCAAATATTTTCTCCGCACCTGGATCCAGGGGCCTGCCATCCGGTTCCGGCGTCCCCAGTACCGCGATCTGTTGGTTGGTGAAAAGCGGCGGCGTGTGGCACTCGGCACAGCGGGCAACGAATGAGCGGAAAACATTCAGTCCTTCTATTTCCTGCTTCGTCAGCGCCTCGTGGTATCCGTGTGCGTAGTGGTCATAGCGGCTATTCAGAGAGATGAGTGAACATTCAAAAGCCGTCAGGGCCGTATAAATTTCCTTCAATCTGATTTTTTCGTCGGTTCTGTCCGGAAAAGCCTGAGCGAAGAGCCGTTGGTATACGGGCAGGCTGTTCAGTGTGCTCAGGAGTTGATTGGGTGTGGTGCCCATTTCATGAGGGGCGAAGAGCGGACCCTCCATCTGTTCTTCCAGGGTCTTGGCCCGCGCGTCCCAGAAGAAAGATTTCATAAAGGAAACGTTCCACAAGGTAGGCGCATTGCGCGAACCTTCCTTGCCGTTAATGCCCACACTGTGAGTCATCCCATCACTAAAGCCCAATTCCGGATTGTGACAACTGGCACATGATAGCGATCCATCCCGGGAGAGGATCGGGTCGAAGAACAGGTAGCGTCCCAGATCGATCTGTTGTGGAGAAAAGCCATCACGAACCTTGGGCAGACCCGTCTTCAGACCGCCTACGCCGCTATTCCGTAGGGACGGATACTGTTGATACAGTGATCGTGACATGCACCGATTGTCATCGGTCAACTCGAAACCAGGTGGACAGTTTTCTGCTAGTTCAATAGGTTTGGATTCTGGTCTCTGGGTCAAGACAATAATTGGTAACAGCAGCAGCGAAAAAGTTCCGGGAAGGAATTGAAGAAAACGCATGTTACTTATTCTGATTTTCAGCCTGATCCTGCAGAGAATGGATATAAACTGCCACGTCCGCTGCGATGTTTTTGCCCTGCAGTTTTTGGGCAATGAAAGCCATCTGTGCACCGAACTTGTCGTTCACATGGGCGCCGCGAATACCATCTTTGAAATTGAGGTACTGGCGTTTCAGGTATAAGTCATTGATGCCCACCAACCGCGGTGCATTTAGAATCTTGTTGCCCATTGCATTTGGCCCGTGACAAGCTCCGCAAATCATCTGATAGTACTCGTGGCCTTTCTCTGCATTACCTTTAATCAGCCCGCGGGTTTTCGTTGGTGGCAATGACTTGATATAGGCCACTACATCTTCTCTGGCCTGCTGGCCTTTGAGGGCCTTTGCATTTGGTGACATCCGCTTGCCGAAAAAGTCTGATGGGTCCTCACTGCGGACTCCAGCAGCAATGTTTGCCAGCTGCCGCTCCAGATACCAGGCATCCTGATTGACCAGAGCTGGCGCCCCCAGCGTTATATCGCCCTGGGCATTTTCACCATGACACAAGATGCACTGGCGAAACAGCACTTTGCCCTGGCGGACTCTGCCCTGAGCTAGGATGTTATCAGCTATGAGTATTAACAAGGAGAGAAGTGCCAGATGCTTTATCATTTGCATGACTTATTTTTGTTTTCTATAATATTCTCCAAAATAGATTGACTTAAATCTACTACAACCATCACAAACAAAAAACTCCGCTGCTGCGGGGCTCTTGCTTAAATCCTTCGGATGGGTACATGCCAAATACCTGATATCATTGTTATAGCAATCCCGGCTATAATTGCCCGCGCATTTCATGGAGGGATGAGATCAAAGAAGGTATTTTGAATTTCTAATCATTTCCAGGGAAACTTAAATGACCAAAGTATACAATCGTTAACAATGCATTGTATCCCCAGCATTACTGCTCCTGTTATCATCATCCCGGATCCCTTGACCCCATCCTGATAGGCCCCGTAAGCGAGAAATCCAATCATGATATTTCCAATAGCAACCAGGACTAATATTCCTATGACTAAAACCGGAGTCCAGCTATAATTATTTGAAAGATGGAACAGGGTGCTTTCCAGCCACAATGCTGAAGGAATAAGGATTAAGCAATATGCCAGAAGAATTCTGTTAGCTCCTTTACCGTCAGAAGATCCCCAGGGCCACCGCAACGCAGAGAATGTATTATGATCAAGCTTGAAGAAGATTGTCCACCAATAAATCAGAAACCCTGCGGCAGCTATAAACATGAATGGAATAATATAGGTCTGCCAGGACAACGGAATCCCCCCCCAGAGGTCTTGGGGCCTATCTGTTCGGGAAACACCATAAATGTATGATAGAAGAACCAGTGGCCCAAAGACGACAATGAAGAAAAGAGCCGACTGACGTGTTATTTCCATAGAGTACTATACCTTAATCTTTTAAATTCACCAGCTGATCAATAATTTTTGAGAAATAGATTAAAATGTTTGATTATTCATTGGGAAACCAGTGATCTAAATCCCCCGTTTCTACTTCATCTAGGGCGAATTGAGTATAATCTCTGTAAGCAATCCATTTATCTAACCCTTCGGAATCATCGCCAGATTCAGTTTTTTTTGCAATTGTTTCATGGGCATAATCTAGACAACGTTGTAAAAAATCTTTGACAGCATTTTTTCGTGATTCAGAATCCATAATCTATTTATTTATTTATTTTATATATTTCTCAAGGAGTAAATCTACCCATCCTCCCACAAACAAAAAAGCCCCGAAATAAAACGGGGATTTTTTGTTTATACCAAGGACAGGCTCACACCTTTTGACATATGGGCTCTTAAAATTTCTGTGTAATTTCCTGTATGAAACGCCTCTGGGTCAAATAAAGGAGAATAAATGATAATTAAGTACTTTAAAAATATTATTTTCATCTGGATCGTTGTTACTATTGGTGTATCTCAAACCTATTTTCCACCCTATGGAGATTGGGAAAGAAAACAAGCGGGCGAGGTGGGAATGAGCGAGTCAAAACTTAATCGTGCGATACAATTTGCAATTAAAAGCGAGAGTGCTGGATCTCGAGAACTTAAAGAATATATCAAGGCCACCTTGACCAAAGAACCCCATGGTGAAATCATAGGTCCAACAAAACCACGTGGAGATATGACGGGTTTAATCATTAAAAATGGGTACATAGTTGCGGAATGGGGTGACATAAATCGTGTGGACATGACATTTAGTATATCTAAAACATATTTATCCACCGTAGTAGGGTTGGCTCATGATAAAGGATATATCCGTGACGTTGATGAAACCGTAGGGTCTTATATGTCAACAGATCACTTTGTTAGCGATCATAACAGCAAAATCACATGGGATCATTTACTCCGCCAAACGAGTCATTGGCAGGGTACATTGTGGGATAAACCGGATTGGGCTGATCGTCCCCCAAAGGATATCCCATGGACGGAGCTCCAAAATCAACCCATTTATGAACCAGGAACGTTTTGGAAATACAACGATGTTCGAGTCAATCTCTTGGCCCTTTCGGCGCTTCATGTCTGGAGGCGACCACTTCCACAAATATTGAAAAAATATATTATGGATCCCATTGGTGCATCCAACACCTGGCGCTGGCATGGATATACAAATTCTTGGGTTTTACTTGACGGCCAAATGATGCAGTCGGTCAGCGGCGGTGGTCATTGGGGGGGAGGAATGTGGATTAGCGCCATGGATCACGCACGATTCGGTTATTTATACCTCCAAAATGGTAAGTGGAACGGCAAACAACTCATTTCAGAAAATTGGATTCAAATGGCAAGAAAACCGACTGTCCCCATGAAAGGATATGGGTATATGAACTGGTTCCTCAATTCAAACAGAGATGGGACGAAAAAATCGATTCCTTCCGCACCAGAAACGGCTGTCACTTTTCGAGGCGCTGGTTCCAATATTATTTATATAGATTGGGAAAACGATTTGTTGGTGGTGGTTCGTTGGATTAATGGTCAACATTTTAATGAATTTATTGAACGCTTGTTAAAAGCAAAACAATAAATGAAACGCCTCTGGCTCATATCGTTCCTTATGATCACATCCTGTATGGATATAAATGATAAATCTGTTACTCAAAGAGTCACATTTCAAAATAAGTCACTTGAGTTTATCACAATTTCTGACGAATCAAAATCGGATGAGCCATTATTTCCAACTTACACTATCCCACCCAATGAGATAGTAACTTTAGAATATCTCTGCGAAGATTGTCCGGTATTTTCCATTAAATATGAAGTGGTGGATAAAAAATATACTATTTGTCTTTGCAACGACGGCACAGACTTTCTTCCCAGTGGTGAGTTGGCAGATTTTTCATTCGGTTACTGCCCGAATTTTAATTTTATTAATGATCAGGAAAGAGAAATGGGAAAATGCTCTAGGTGTAAGACCCCTGATCCATGTCAGAGCTTTCCATATTAACCCCTCTGGCTCAAATAAAGGAGAATAAAATGAACCATCCAAAACTGTTAATTCTGCTGTCAGTTTTATTGCTGACAACTTTCGCCGTTCAAGGGCAGCAGATTTTGATCCGCGCCGGTCGACTCATTGATACAAACCAGAAAACTGTTAAAAAGAATGTAGATATTCTGGTGGAGGGGAATCGAATCATCAAAGTTGGGAAAAACCTGGAATCCGCTTCAGCCTCCATTATTGATTTGAGCAATAAGACAGTTCTTCCAGGACTAATTGATGGCCACACGCACATTTGCTTAACCCCTGATTACAGCAGTAATCCGCCAGTCCTTTATAAAACAAATACTTATCGCACCATGGAAGCCTTTAAAGCGGCAAAGCAAATACTAATGTCAGGTTTTACGACGATACGAGATGTTGATAATGAAGGTGCAGATATGGCTGATATCGCTGTCCGTGATGCGATCAATAAAGGCATGTTCTTTGGACCCAGGATATTTGTTTCTGGCTGGGCGATCAGTATCACTGGCGGACACATGAATTTGACTGGATTACGTCCATTCATAGATAAAAAAGTTGAACAATTGGCCATTATTGCCGATAATCCTAATGATATGGTGGCTGCAATTCGTGACCAGCGTAAATCCGGCGTGGACTTTATCAAAATATATGCCACAGGCACATTGCGGCATATCAATCGAGAAACAATGGAGTCCCTGTCCCAACTCAGTATAGAGGAAGTTGAAGTTATGGTGAATGAAGCGCGCAGATGGGGTATGGATGTGGCCGCCCACGCCTATGGGGGTAGTGGCGCTTACAATGCTGTAAAGGGCGGCGTTCACAGTCTCGAGCATGGCTTGTTCCTGGATGATAAAATACTGGCGCTCATGGTTAAGAACGGAACATTCTGGTGCCCAACTATGACAGTCTATCTTCCCGATGAAGGTGCCAGTAAAGCAGATATTCGATTCCATAATCGTATTCTAGCTGAACATAAGAAATCATTCCGGCGTGCCATGAAAAAGGGGGTCAAAATTGTTTTTGGTACGGATATCGGTTCTATGCCCCATGGCGAGGGCTGGCGCGAAATGGAACGTATGGTCAATTATGGTATGTTGCCCATGGATGTGATCTATTCTGCCACGGTGATGGGCGCTAAACTGCTTCGTAAAACTGATGAGCTGGGTCAGATAAAAGAAGGCTATTTTGCAGATATTATTGCAGTTGATGGTAATCCGGATGAGAATATTAAAGCTTTTCGATCCATAGATTTTGTGATGGTAAATGGAAATATTGCTAAAAACGATTAGAATAAAAAAGCATTAGACTTTTGATTACGGCTAATTTTTATAACCCAATGTTGTTGAAAGAAATAAAGGAAGAATAATGAAACGCCTCTGGGTCAAATAAAGGAGAATAAATGAATAAAGATTCTAAAGTTTTAAATGGTGTGCTCATTATTATATAATTTTTGTAAATTTAACAATGAAACTGATAAATAAAATATTATCACTTTTACTAGCTTTTGTATTCATAAGCTCAAATTTTCATATAATTGACTCTGCAAATTTTACTAAAGCAGGCAATTATAGTTTTTGTGATATTGACTGCGAACATAATGAACATTCTTTAATAGATAATGATTGTGAAATCTGTAATAATCAAGTTCGCCAAACATTTAATACCAATACATCCACTAAAAAATCATTCTTTTCAGATACTAAAAACTTAATTTTTCAGCCCATTTGTATCATCACTTCTGATAATTCATTTGGTCTTTTCCTTTCAAGGGCTCCTCCCTCAAATATATTATAAAGATGCTACACAGTTCTTGATAACTGTATAAATAAAATCAATTTTTTACAATAATAATTATGAGGAGTCAAATATGACTATTTATTTTGAAAAGAGCACACGCTCTTTATTATCTGTTTTTGGATTATTTTTAGCTCTGTTCATTGTGAGTTGTGAAGATGATCATGATCACGATGAAGAACATACCGATGCAGAAGGCTTTATTTTAGAGACTAGTAGCGGGACAGAAATGTATAGAGAATTTAAAGGAACCCAAACAGGGTCAGTTACATTAAGCGCTGGAGATACTCTTGAATTATCCGTTCATTTTCTCGATGATAATGGTAAAGAGATGGAACACGATGAACATGAAGGAGGAGAAGAAGAGGAAGAAGGAGAATTGGAAGTTTCTGGATTCAATTCTATCGTTGCCTTAGTTCAGGTTGAAGAAGAGCATGATGATCATGGTGATGAAGAAGAACATGAAATGGGATTAGAAATCATAGGTGTTAGCATTGGCTCAACCAGTTTTAAACTTGAGTTAATGCATGATGGCCATGCGGATTATACATCTACAAACAACATTCCAATCGTTGTTAAATAAATTAGTTGTTATAGTCTTTTTTTGCGCTTGCAGTTTTCTGCAAGCGCAAAATTCAAAGTTATCAGGAATAATTTTATCTTCTAAGAGTTCTGAGCCTTTAGCGGATGCAAATGTTTATGTAAAAAATTTGAAGCTAGGTTCAGCAACCAATTTGAATGGGCAGTTTTCTATAAATAATCTTCCTTTAGAGAATATTGAGCTAGAAATTTCAATTGTAGGTTATCGTGATACAACTCTAGTTATACTAATAAATAAAAGTATAGTTAATCTTGGCAAGATCTTACTAGATCCTGAAGTTTTACATTTTGATGAAATAAAAGTAGAGGTTCATAGTGATCTGGATCCAACTTCTTCACTTTCCAGTTTTTCCATGTCTGGGAAAAAAATACAAGAAAATATGAAAGGTTCAATTGCACAAACTCTTCAAAACGAGATGAGTGTAGCAATTCAGTCTATGGGACAGGGCACTACACGTCCGATATTAAGAGGATATTCTGGAGACCGTTTTCTGATCACTGAAAATGGATTTGAAGTAGGAGACTTATCTCAGACTTCTGTGGATCATGCTCTAAGCATGGATCTGGGAGGAGTTGAAGAAATTGAGATTATTAGAGGTCCGCGCGCACTACTTTTCGGATCAAATACTATAAGCGGCGTCATTGACGTTGAAAAAAACTCTATGCCTGAGATCGAATTTGATCATCTTCATACCTATATAACATCGGGTTATAATTCTGGCAACAATGGATTGTTTAATAATTTTTCATTGGTTAAACCAATAAATAAGAACAATTTTCGTTTTTCCATACAAAATAGAAGAACTGGTGATCAAATGACTCCATTGGGTGCATTAAAAAATACTTCAATGAATACTACTGAAGGGTTTTTTGGAGTAACAAGATTTCATGATGGAAAAAGGGGAACAGTTTCTATTGAACATGTTGAAATGGATTATGGAATACCAGGAAGCCCTGAAGGACACATCAGTGGTGTGGATATGGAAATGAATAAAACGACTCAAAAGTTTAATTATCATCAAGATATTAATTTTAAAGGTTTTGAAACTTTTGACTTAGATCAAAAATTTATTCATTATGGTCATTCTGAATTTGAATCAGATCAAAAAACCCCCTCTGTCATATTAGGACAAGATATATTGCTTTTTCAGTCTAAGATGACAGGGTTAAAAAGAGAATTAGGAGCTGCTATACAATACCGTATGTTTACGGCCGGTGGTTTTTATTGGACACCAAACACATCTGAATCAAACTTTTCAGTATTTGGTTTTAGAGAAAAAGATATATTTGGTCTTACAGGCCAGGTATCATTTAGAGGAGAATATTCTATTATAGAACCTCAAAGTAAAGGAATAAGGTTTTCAAATATTGATGAAAAATCTGTGAACAAGAAAAATTTTGGTTTTGTTTCTTTATCTGCCGCAGTTATTAAGTCTTGGGATTATTGGCAAATTTCAACAACGATAATGAAAACTGGAAGAAGTCCTGGCATTGAGGACCTGTTTTCAGATGGTCCACATCTTGGAAGTTATAGTTATGAGATTGGCAACCCAAATCTTACCCTTGAGAAAACACTTGGGGTTGAGAACTCTATTCAATATCAAAAAGACCAATTCTTTTTCTTGTTAAATAGGTTTTTTAACCAAAGTCCAAATTTTCATCAATATATGAAAATGGGGGATGGATATGTTCCAGGTGCAGATTGGATCGAATGGGGAAGTGGATCAAGCGGTTGGCTATATAAATATCAAATGCGCGGAATTAAAATTGAAATAAGTGGTGGAGAATTTCAAATGGGATATAAAGGGAAAGTGATAAATGTAAGTACAGATTTCTCTTTTGTTAGAGGAAAAGATAAATCAAATAATGACCATCTTGCATATATGCCACCAGACAAAATCGGCGTATTAATTTCTACTAAATCAAATAAAGACATATCGGGATCAATTAGACTTAGTAAGGTTTTAGATCAAAAAAAGATCTCAGAATTTGAGAGTGTGACTCCTGAATACTTTTTAATTGATATTTTTGGAAGCTATTCTTTTGGAACTAAAAAAGGAACTCACCGTTTGATATTCCAACTAAATAATCTACTTGATCAAACCTATTATAATCATTTATCAAAAATAAAATCAATTATGCCTGAATCGGGTAGAAATATCGGTTTCCAATATCGATATCTTTTTTAAACAATTGTTGATCAATTTTTGTCTGCATCCCAAAATACTTACCAACCCACGATAATTAAATGAAACGCCTCTGGCTCAAATAAAGGATAATAAAATGAAATTTAGAAAACTACTTTCTTACAAATTAGATAATGATTCTACTCTCGATTACTCTACAACTGTAAAGGGAATGGGTCGGGTTCAAATCAATGGTGAAACAGTCTCAGAAAAAAGAGGCTTTTCAACCGAAATACATTCATTTGATTATAATAATTCAAGTTATGTTTTATCTCTTTCGCCATTATTCTCACTTTACACGCTTGGATTCAGGTTTGAATTAACCAGAGATGATGTACAATTATTTCTATGCGGTGAAAAAAAGACTAATGATTCTAAAGCTTTAATGGGCTCGATATTCTTGGGCTTTTCAATCGTTATGATTATTTATATAGTTTATAAACTTGTAACATAAAGATTTTAATGAAACGCCTCTGGCTCATATTACCTCTGTTATTTTTCTTTTCTTGTGAGGATAAAAAGGAAATCATAGAACCAATAGATGAAGTTATAGAACTAATAGAAGCTTCAGACCCAATAATTGGTAAGTGGTATTATCGTAACTATAGCATTAGTAATGAAATCCATTATTTTGATAATTGTACACAGAAAGGTTATTTTGAATTTTTAGAAGAAGGAGTTGGTTCTTATGTAACATATAAAATTAATAACTTAAAGTGCACTTTATATGATTCGATGAATGTTAAATGGTCTTTTCAAGATACGGTGTATAGTATCCAGACTTTTTATGGAGATGGTACTTCATCCGGTTTTCCTCCTAGGCAAGTTGGCGTTATCTATCAATATTATGGAACAATTTCTGATTCAATTTTATCTCTCCCAGTAGGTTGGAACGATATATTTAACTTTAAACAAAAATAAATGAAACGCCTCTGGCTCAAATTAGGGAATTAGGTTATACTAAGAGAATGATTATCATTATAACGGTTACAATTATAATAGAAAATATTTTCCATGGTTTTGTTTTTGGCGTTTTATTTAATAATTGGTGAATCCACTCTAAAGTACCGAAAACCAAAAAAGATATTATTGCAAGTGAGCTATAATCTTTATCATAGAAAAACTTACCTGTTGCTGATATAATTGCTCCGATAAGGAGTATAAAGAATGCTACCCAACCTAAATTCTTTTTAATCCAATCCATAAATCAAATTAAAAACACAATAATTGTAATCCTAATTACAAGGACAACATAGTTAGATTATTTTTTGTAAGTTCCTGTATGAAACGCCTCTGGCTCAAATAAAGGAGAATAATTAAATTTTAACGTTATAGTATTATATCTATAATGAATAAAGCGAGTATCTCTCTAAAATTGTTTTATTGACGTGAAATGAGGTTTATTATAGTAGTTAAATGCGATCGTGAAGCGATATTGACGGGAGAATATGGCCGTTACTAATTATTGCTGATAAATGGCCAAATCACTACCATATTTTTGAACGTTTAAAATTGTTGTAAATATAAATTTTAATGTTGTAATATACTTGCATGAATGTTAAAAAGATCCAACTACGGAATGATATTATCACCTACTTGAATGAATTTCCTGCCTCGGAGGTAAAAGAAATAGCTGGTCATGTTGGTGTGTCAAAACAGACACTCTATTACCACATTAAGCTTCTATTGAAAGATGAAAAAATAGAAGTTGTTGACAGAAATATTGTAAATGGAATAGAAAAGCGATTTTATTCAACTATTGTTGCAGTTGATTCTACTCATAAAGATAAAGAAGAAGATAAACAAAATATCAAAGTAGATCCTATAGAGGATACAGCCATCACTGAAAAAGAGATGATCGATCAGAATATTATCGAAAATAAATCTATATCATCTCCGATTATGGTTGATTCGTTAGACAAACCTAATGAAGATAGAGAAAACAGCACTATTTCTGATGACATACCCCTTAAGATAGAAGACCAATCTACGACTACACAAACAAACGAGGATAATCTCCCAACTTCCATTAGTCTAAAAAAACAAAAATCATCATCTTTTTTAGTTAAATTGAAAAATATACTCAATAAACCTATAGGAAAGAGCATTAAACAAAAAAAGGTGGATATAAATAAAGCAGATAAGGAAGCTATAAAGAGCAGTTTCAGAGAATCATTTCAGACCATTATAGAGAATTTTAAAAGTTTAGGCGTTTTAAATATTGATAGTTACGACACAATGGGTAGTATGACTGCTTTAGTAACCACCGAGAGAAAAGTTATAACATTTAATAACAGGCAGCGATCAAATTTTAACGTTGATATTTCACCGATTGATAGTGAATTAAATAATAAAATTAAACGAAATTCAAGATTAGTGGTCGTCGATGAAAATATAATCGATAATCATGAAATAATTATCACAAAATTAAAAAAGAAGAAAGACCAAGAACGGTTCATTAAGCGCTACATAAACAAAAAGTATAATATTAGTGAAAATGATCTTGTTTACACTTTTGAGAAATTCAACACAGAGAATAAAGATACTTGTGAGTTAAATACTTTATTTTCAAAACGGCATTATCTAGAGAACTCTGAGCAAGTATTTGAAAATGTTTCAACAAAAGAACGTATTTATATATCAATAGCAGGAATTTTTGCACATTATAACGCTCAATTATCCAAAAGTATAAGAAACGACATCAATTTATACATCTATATGGGGCAAAAAGGTTGTGAGTTAACCTGGGTTAAGGGACGTCAAATATTACATAATAGAACTGTATTAGTTAGCAATCAAATCCTACCAGAAAAATCATACATTAGAGAAACAATTCCAAGAATAGTAAGATCCATAGATGTTACGCTTAATCAACTTCAAGAAGAGAAAATAATCGATGAACATATCAATGCGAGTTTTTATTTAACTGGACCCAATTGTTCTGATACAATTAAAGATTATTTCAAAGAAGCTTATCAAATCGAAATGGAATATATTAACGTTAAAATATCAGAAACCACAACGAACAACAGCAAAGAGGGAGACAACACTAGATACAATAAAACCTGTCAAATTCTTTCACAATCATTAAAAAAATGGGGTGGTTATAGTTATGTCTACGACCAGGAAACAAAAAACAATCTAAGAAAAATTGGTATTATAAACCTGACCAATCTCAGTATGACGATAGTGGCAATGGTTCTTTTAATGTTTAACATTAAAATATTAGAATCATATTTAATATCTGGCCATAATACAATACTTGCTACCTCGAATTATGAGATGACAGAAAAATTGATAAAAAATACCCAACAAAGTATCATAGAACAATCCGGTCTAAATAATTTAAATCAATTATTAGGTAACATAAGGGTAAGTAAACAGAATAAAAAAGCCGTAATTAAATTATTAAACAGTGAAACATTTAGAAGTGTCAATATTCATTCATTGAACATGAAGGCGAGTTCTCCGGAACAGTTTGATCAAAAGAAATATACAGTCTCTATAAGTGGTGAATTAGTTGAACTGAGGCCGGAAGCCATTATAGAGTCTGAGAATATTAGTTCCACCTTAAAAACACTAGAATTTTTAAAAGATTCAAATGTTACTACCTCTAGATATCAAAGTGGTCGATTACCTATTTCAATTAATTTTACAATATGATGAAAATTAATAATCCAAAATTAATTCTTTCTGGGTTTCTTGTTCTGGCGAATGTTTCCTTAATAATCTTTCTATTATTGAATATCATAAATACAAACAAAAACGAAAATTTAATTCAATCCCTTTCTAAGGCAGAAAATGTAAATAAAAAGTATTTTATAAAGTTAAATCAAAATTTTGAAGGGATAAATAAAGGTGATCAAAATAATTTGAATCAATTTTCTGATGATTATGTATTCGATTCATCCATCGAAGCAATAACAAATAGAGAACTATTTCAAAAGCATGGATTTCCAATTGGAGACTATAAGGTTGTTAAGGAATTAGACTCATTTAAAAAAACATCAATTGGTAATCTAGGATACATACAGCTTGGTTATAGTTTTTCTGAATTAAAATTTGAGCAAGTATTGAAAATCCTGAATATCATTGATGAAAATGATAGGTACGACTACATCAATGAACTTCGCATTTTAAAGAATAGAGGTAAAAAAGGTGATCTTTCGGTCAGTTTCACGTACACAAATTTTGGTTTGATTTTGGAATAAAATTATGAAAAAGCGTGAAAAAATGTTACTAGGCGTACTAATATTATTTGTCTTGGGTTATTTTTTCAAGACTGGCATTGGATCTCTTAATTCTGAAACAAACATCATTGAACTAAAAGAATACGGTTCAGCTGATCTCCAACAGCTTTTATCCCTTCCTAGGGTTGAAAAGTCGATAAAAATAGAATTAGATGGAGACGATAAAACCAACTTTTTTGATCGGGAGGGTAAAAAGGTACAAATAACATTCAAAGAACCTGTTTTAGACGAAATTATTAATGGCCCCAATGGATATGCGGCTATGGTAAATGGAAATTTTTTATTGGAAGGGGATAAAATTTTTGATTTTGTCGTTCAAAAAATTGAAAAAAATCGTATCATTCTAATGCAGGATGGTAGCAGAAAAATCCTTGAAAGGAAATAACATGCAATATTTATGTAAACTAACAATCTTAATAGCATTATTGGTATCTCAAATCTTAGGGCAGCAGGTTGGACCTCCTGAATTTACTTCTCAGGACTCTACAAATATGTTAACATGGAAGATTCCAAATATTAAATCTGCTGAGGTAAACGGATATTCAATTGATCCAGCAAAAATAGAAATATCAGTAAAAACAAAAGAAAAGCTTGATCACGTTCGATTCAATGAATATTTCAATACAAACAGTCTTTATCGTGCGAGTTATCTTCCCAAATCTAAAAAAGAAAGTTTAATTACATTATTTTTTAGAAAATACCCCGAATATGTAATTCAATCTTCAGATAGTACTGTTTCTTTTTCCTTTAAGAAAGAGGTGGAAAAGATTGCTGATTTGAAAACAAAAGCAGAATCAATAATTCCTGATACGACAATTAACCTGGTTTTTAACGGCGCCAGTCTTTCGGAAGTTTTGAAAGCACTTTCCTTCAAATATGGCATGAATTTATTAAATAATAGCACCAGCATTGCTCCCATCACTGTTAATGCAAATGGCGTAAATCTTAAAACTATTTTCAATTCCATTTTAGAGACCAACGGACTTACTTGGTACAGCACTGAAAATATTATAATTATTACCGATGCAGAGAATATGATGGGTAGTAAAAGCGGACTTGAAACGGTAGTGGTTCATTTAAATTATATTGAATCTGAAGTTGCAATAACATCATTTTCAGATCAGTTATCTCCACGTGGTACTATGATACCTCTAGATATCACTGGCGGTAAGGGCGCCGGAGGAACCAATAAACTGATCATCACAGATACAAAAGAGAATATTGATATAATTAATAATTTGATTAACAAAATTGATATTAGACCCAAGCAGATAAATATATCGGTTAAATTTATTGAAACGAGTTTGCAAACAGATGAGAGACTAGGTATTGATTGGACGCAGCGTGCTCAATTAAGTGGCCCTGAAATGCCACCGGATAGTGGGACAGGAGCAATAGGTATAGGTAGTTGGCAGGAATTTGCGATGGCAAAAATGGATCTACCCCTATATCAAGTTATAATCGAGGCGCTTGAAAGTGATAATCAGACTAAATTATTACAAGAGCCACAAGTAACCACTTTCGATAACTTCAAGGCAAATGTGAACATTGGAACCACTCTTCCCGTCTTAGTACCCCAGGGGGAAGGTAGTGTTTTCGGAACCAACCCATATACTTTTGAAAATGTGAGTGTTAATATTCAATTAGATGTAACACCGCGGGTGAATAGCTCTGATGAAATATCATTACAGTTGGATACGCAAGTTTCGGCAATTATTAATTTTGTCGGTCCTGATAAAGATCGACCTGTTGTAAGTACTAGATCTGCAAAAACTAATGTGCTGGTAGGAAATGGAGAGACTTTACTGATCGGAGGTTTAATTCTTGAGGATAATACTGACAATTTAGGCAAAGTACCTTTTTTAAGTAACATTCCAATCATAAAAACCTTTTTTACCATGAAGACAAAAGGCCGCCAGCAACGTGAATTATTAATCTTTATAACTCCTGCAATAATCGGTTAAATGAAAGTATTCTGCATTAGTAATGACTCATTTTTGAGTCAAGAACTCATCATGGGTTTAGCCCCCAATGAACACAAAGTTGAAGTGTACACGCATAGCTTAAATGCGCTAAAGGACATCCGGGATGAAAAGCCTGACGTCGTAATCATTGATAATGACTGCGATGGCGTCAATCCTCTTGTTCTAATAAAATTAATCAAAAGGGATAGCAATCTTGAGGAGATAGTTGTACACCTCATTGAAGATCGTGAAAGAGAAAGTGTAAACTTATTTGCAGATGGCAATGGCATTTCAAAGATATGGGTTAAGCCCGTAAACTATTCAGAATTAATCAATTTATTATTGAGACAATAAAATGCGTTTAAAAAACACAACTCTTGATCAAGATAAACGTCTAGGAGATTATCTAGTCAACAGAAATATCATCAGTAGCGAACAGGCAAAGACAATTGCCGATAAAGCTGTTGAAACCAATTCTAAATTCGGAGAAACAGCTATTAATCTAGGCATGGTCGATGATATTGATATCCTCAACGCATTATCTGAACAACAAGACTTACCTTTTGTAGATTTAAAAACGTTTAATATCGAGCGCACAGCCTTAGAGTACTTAGATAAGGAAGCTGCCAGAAGACTATTAGCTATTCCTCTGTTCGAAGCCGATGATGTACTTGCAATCGGAATCCACGATCCTTTAGATCTGAAAACAATTGACGAAGTGATCCTAAAAACAGGACGCACAATCCAAGCTGTTCTTTGTAGCAAAGATCAATTAAAAAATATCATTCAAAGCTCATATTCAATCGAAATAGTAGATGAAGATGATTTAAAGGACGAAGATAATGCATCTGTAATTATTGATTTAGTTGAAAAAATTATTGAAGAGGCTGTTGAATCTGATGCCAGTGATATCCATATTCAGCCATCAGAATTTGATTTAGATATTCGTTACAGAATTGATGGCATTATTCAATCGATTATGGTTCTTCCTCATTCAAGGACAAGGTCTATTAATTCAAGATTAAAAGTCATGTCCAATCTTGACATAGCCGAGACCCGAAAGCCACAGGATGGTAGATTTAAATATCAGATGCCATCAGGTAAAGCATTTGATTTTCGTGTATCAACATATCCAACAGATCACGGTGAGAAAACGGTAATGCGTATTTTAGATCCAAGTAAAGGTCAAATCTCTCTCAATAAATTAGGATTTTCAAAATCTGCTTTAGACAAATGGCATGAAGCCATTGGAAATTCAACTGGAATAATCTTGGTTACGGGACCAACAGGTAGTGGTAAGTCTACGACTCTTTATGCGACCCTGGGCCTATTAAATACACCAGATGTAAACATTCTCACCATTGAGGATCCAGTAGAGTACAACATGAGAGGCATTGCCCAGGGTCAGGTGAATGAAAAGGCAGGTATGACTTTTTCAGCTGCTCTGAGTTCAATGCTACGACAGGACCCAGATATCATCATGGTAGGTGAAATGCGTGATGTAGCCACAATAGAGCTCGCAGTTCGCGCTGCTTTAACTGGACACTTGGTATTGAGCACATTACATACCAATGATACCACTTCATCCTATGCTAGGTTGTTAGATATGGGCATTGATCCATTTCTTATTACTTCGACCCTAAGGGCAATTATTGCACAACGGTTGATTCGTAGAATATGCTCTGTCTGTAAAACGCCTAGGTCAGTCAATGATTATGAACAGGAAAAACTTGGTTTCAAATCAGGTGATACTGTATTTCAGGCCTCCGAAAAAGGATGTCAGAATTGTGGCGGTAAGGGATATCGAGGCAGGACCGGTTTATATGAATTATTGATTCCCACATTAAAATTAAATGAAATGGTAAATAATCGTTTATCAGATCATGAAATTCGAAATCAAGCAAAATTAGATGGTTTGTTGACGATAAAAGCTGAATCCAGGCGCTTGGCTCTAGAAGGTATTACCTCAATTGAAGAAATAACCCGGGTACTCTAGATGGCTACTAACTACCAAGTACAATACCTTGATTCTGATAATAATTTGGTAGAAACTACCATGGTATCAAATTCTTCAATTGAGGTTGAGAAAACTGTCTCCGAAATGGGTGGAGATGTACTCTCAGTACTTGAAAAAAAATCAAGTTCATTTAACATACAACTTGGGGATCCGGTTAAACTTCAGGAAAAAACGAATTTCATTCAGCAGCTTAAAACAATGTTATCTTCCGGTGTCTCTCTTGTGAAAAGCCTTGAAATTGCTCTTAAACAAATCAATAATGATACCTTTAGAAACACAATAGAAACTGTTATTAATGATATTAAACAAGGTAACAGTTTTTCTGATGCGTTAAAAAAGCATCCTAAGATTTTTGATAAAATATCGATTGCTATGGTTGAGGCTGGGGAAAAAGGGGGGATCTTAGACAAGATGCTGGAAGAGCTCGAGAAATCCATGAAAAAGGATGTTGAGATAAGGGATAATATCAAGAAAGCCACTAGTTACCCAAAAATTGTAGGGTCAATTATGGTTATTTCTATGTACGTGGTCATTACAAAGGTCATACCGACTTTCACAGGTATTCTCACCAGTTCTGGTACAGAGATTCCAGCGCTTACAAGATATTTACTTGCATTGGGAGATTTTCTTGATGCCGCAGGAATTTATTTACTTATATCATTGATTGGCATTTTTACGCTGGCAAAAGTTATTGGTAAAACAGAAAGTGGAAAATTATTCTTTGATAAAATTGCCTTAAAAAATCCAATTTATAAAAAAATAACCATAGCGGCGATTAATCTTAGATTTACCAAGATATTAGGTACGCTTTTAAGTTTCGGAGTGCCCTTAAAAGATGCTTTGGACGTAGTAAAAAATGTTGCCGATAATACAATTTATATAAATGCGATTGATAAAATTATCGAAGATATTGAGTCAGGTAAGCCCATTACTAGCAGTGTTAAAGAGACCAATGTTTTTTCAGATTACCTGTGCAGTATGGTTGGGGTTGGTGAAGAGGTAGGCGCACTGGATAAGATGTTTTTATCTGCTTCCGAGTATTATGAAATTGAATTAACGAATAGTACGGATGGACTATCTGCTTTGATTGAGCCTATCATTACTGTGGTAATGGGCATATTCGTAGCCTTGTTCGTGGGGAGTGTTTTTCTTCCTATGTTTAAAATGTACGAAAGTGTTTCAATGTAGTTAAATTTATTCAAATTTTCTACTAGAGTAAAAAAAAAGATTATATTGTATTAATATAAAGACGTATTATAGACTTATTAATAATAACTAGATAGAGGAATATATGCTAAAAAATAAATCATCAAAGGGCTTTACCCTAATCGAATTGGTTATTGTAATCGCCATTATAGGGATTCTGGCAACTATCGCAGTTCCCGCATTCCAAAACTCAGTTCGTACTGCTCGCGTAGCATCAGCGCGCGCTCTTGCAGCTACCATCAACACGGGTGTCATATCATCTTACATCGAGTCTACAATGAGTGGAAGTGGAAATTATCCCGACGTTACAGGTGATAATGACGATAATAATCTATTCAAATCCAAGTTTACCGACGCTTCTGTTACAGAAAACTGGAAATTTAGCACTGCTGAAGATGTAGCGGGTAATAAGTGCGCAGTCTGGAAATTGGCAAATGATGCGTCCATCATAGTTGTATATGCTGTGAATATTGATAATAAACCAGCAGCGGAGGATGTGAAACTAACAAAATACAATGTATATTTTAGTCATGCTGATGCCGAGTTTACTTCCCTTGGTGGCTCCTTGACCAAGGCAAATCTTAGCGGTGCCCCTGCTTCTAATGGTAATAACGTATTACCGTAGAACCATCATTATGAATAGTATCAACCTCCGGGTTAGACATTCTGCTACTCCTAGAGAGGATTAAATTCTTTTTTATTTGATCTATTAATAAAAAGGCCGGTTATTTTCCGGCCTTTTTTTATTTCAATATGAATCGTCTCAAAGCATATACCTTATTCGAGCTTGTTCTGGTAACGGCCATTATCGGGATTATGTTCTCTCTGGCTATCGTTTCATTTTTACCTGATCAAGAAAAATTGAATTATAAAAAGATGACTGAGTCGCTTAATCAACATATTATTTATGCCCAGGAGGTCGCACTTACTGAAAAAAAATATGCGGTACTTACGGCAGATCCTGAAGCACGAACGTATAGCCTATCTGTAATGGCCTCAAATTTAGAAGAATCAGACCGGTCTATTCCTTTGTGGTATGATAATGCATTTGTCAATGCGGTGGATATTTCTTCTATAACGACTACTTTGCGGTTTGGTGATTCCAATCAGATATTTTTCAAACCATGGGGCTTGATGGAAAGTTTAGATGATATCACCATTGAGATTGATGGAATGAATCTAATTGTCTCAGGATTAACAGGACATGTCTCAATACAAAGATAAAGTGCAAAAACAAATTAAACAGAAGGCTTTTTCTTATGTGGATGTAATCTATGGGATGACGATCATCATGATCATTCTTGGGGTGATTTTTGGTTCTATACGTATGGTAGAAAGGCGGCTACGTGAAAATCAGCTAATTATTTTGGCGGATAGCTTCGCCAATAAAATCTTTGATGAAGTAAGATTACGAAAATATGATGAAAATATTGCTTCAATCTTGGACAATGGTCTCACAAAGGTTTTTGATGTTGAAGAAGGTGAAGATCAAGGAGATTGGTCTTCGTTTGATGATATCGATGATTTTCATGGAATTACAGCAACTGATCCTGCCTTCCCACGTATGGAAACATCTATTAATGTTAATTATGTTAATTTTGATCCAAACAATAAGAATATCACTTTATCGAATATTCCAACTTTATTAAAACGTGTGCAACTGGATGTGAATCATCCACTTTTTGATAACCCAATTCGGTATTCTACAATTATTGGTGGCAATTTTGATCCCGAGATTTTAATTGTAAGGGCCTACCCAACAGATATTTCTGTTAATTTAGATATAGGTGAACATATTATTACAGCGGGGGATGGTTTAGAATTTAATGTACAATTTAGTGAAATTGTTTATGTCAATGGTAATCATGAATCTTTCGCCTTTTACATTGATATTATTTCCAGTCTGCTGAATGGAAATCCAGGAGATTATTCAAGTAGGAGTTCTAATGACGGCGAAATTCGTGCAGACTATATCAGCGGTCATGGTACAAGTCAATTGACATTTCAACTAGCGGTTGGTCCGAATATGGGAGGGGCTGAACTAACAGATTACATTTCATACCGTGACAATTTAATAATTGTAAATGGTTCTGTAACTGATGATGAAGGAAATGAAATCATTTATAGTTTGCCAAATAAGGATAGCGCTAATTCCTTTGCTTCCCACACACAAATCTTACCTCTTCTGCAGCAATTTGATTCTAAAATTTATACTACTGCTCAAATAAATCAATTTAATGAAAATTTAAATATAATTCCTGTTGTTCAGAGCCCCACTGAAATATTTAATAATTGGCCCCGAACCGAAAGAAATATTTATTTTGCTAATAGAGCCGATGCGGAAAACGGCGAAAGGTGGTATAGTTGCATCCATCCAACGATGGGTTATTTTGTCAGAAGCTGGTGTGCATCTATGGAGTGGCAATTACTAGAAAATCCTGAAAGAGTAAGCCAACCGGAAAATGTATCATATTTAAACACCTTTATCAGTCCAGATTCGTTGGATAAATTTACGTTTGAAGCAACTTTGTACTCTAACGCTTCAGATGATGATTATGTCGGTCTTGTCATTGCTTACGAGAGAAATAAAGCAGTTAATTGTAGCACTGTAGGAGATCATGACCCCAATACCTGCACAACAGAAACATCAATTAACCCCAGCCTAAATAATAATGGTATGACTAACAAGTTTTTAGTACTGATGAGGTCAGGAAACGGATTTAGCCCATTAGACGGTGATAATGGAAGATTTGGCATCATTTATTGGGACGAGAAGGATAATGGCTACCCCAATACGTCCTTCAAATGGAGTAAAAGAGTATTTGATGAATCAACCGAAAGACGTCAGAATTGGAATATGAATCGATATACTAGAGTAAAAATTGTGCGCGACGGTAATATCATTAAAGCATGGACAGGTCCATTTACAAATAGTCGTCCGGACCCAAATAATCCGCAATACTCAGATGATTATATTGAAATTGATTTAGCTAGTGATAGAAGGTTGCACAAATTTATAGGCAAAAGACAATATGGATACGCAACTTTAAGTCAACAACTTTCGCAATATTATGATGTTTCTCTTGTGGGTGGAACAGTCCAAAGGAGGGATTTTTCGATATTGGTTGATGTAGGAAATGAAGAGCCTGTAGTTACTGAATATTATAAGATTGATGAAGGAGGGTCTCACTTGCAACAGGTTGGAAATTTACAAAGAGATCTTGGGTATTTACGTCCTCTTTTCAATCCTGAAAATAATAATAAGTTTTTGTTAACAGAAACTGGCATCATGGTGTATCCATTTGAAGACTAATAAGGGATTTACACTTATCGAAATGCTGCTAACCATCGCAGTTTTAGGGATTGTGATGCCGCTACTTTTCAATGTGATCAATAGTAGTTTTAAAGAGCTCCGTAAAATGGAATCGATTCAGATGAAAAATATTGTTGAGTCGCGCCTAATAAATCGACTAGAGGAAGATTTTAGGACCCATACCAAATTCAAATTCATGACCGCTGATTCGATTGGGTTCTATACTACGCGCGATCAATTGTTTCAGCAGGAGGTGTCCTATTTTATTGCGGATGATGTCATATACTATCGGGTGGATGATTCAGATAAAAAAGTTCTAGTAAAAAATGTGAATACTCTCGTTACTGAATTCGAGTATTACAATTATGACAATACGGTCAAATCACCAGAAAATTCCGATTCATTCATTATTCCTGAGATGAACACCATGCCTAAAATTCGCCTCAATTATCAATTTACCCTTGATGAAAACATTGTGAGGAATCATTATATCAAAGTACGGAGACTGAACTAGATGAAAAAAAGTGGAGGCATCATTTTATTATTTTCGTTAGTGATCACATTTACCGCATTAGGCATCCTCTTACTGTTAAGCTCGACTGCGACCTCAAATCTACGAACGGCGGCCAATAAATACGTTCGTACACAATTGATCAGTAATATTCGCTCCGGAAATACCCTCATTGAAAACGTGACATTACCAGCGTTTAACGATGAAGGAATCCTTGAGATTGAAACGATTGAATCCGGTACTATCCAATTAAAAAGACTAGAGCAAAAAGCTTCTATATACCAAGGACAGTTTACGTTCGCTGACCTAGGAGCTCATGATCATTTCAAACAGATTCAAGATCAGTTCACCATATCACTCTGGATGAAACCTCAAAATCTTGCCTCACCTCTCACCGGTTTACAGCTTCCTTACAGCGGAGAGCCAGTTCTTGGTTTTAGTCAAAAAAGATTTGATGACTATCCAGGCGCTGGGTTCCAATTCGCCTTTAGTCGGATCGTTGAAAATACCGTTGCGCGACTCAATTTCAATGTTACATTGAATGATTCAGAGGTACGTACTTTTTATTCACTTGGTTTTAATAATATTATTGACAGTGAGTGGATATTTGTCACTGTGGTATATGATGGGAATCAGCTCAGGATTTTACGTAATGAGGAAGTAATGGATGAAATAAATGCCAGTGGCAATGTAGACTGGTCAACGATCGCCAATAGTAGTTTTTTTATTGGTAAATATGTGGATACGCCTATGATGGGGGGTATTTTCTTTTCTGGTCAGGTACGGAACGTGGGAATATGGAATAGTGCAATGAATAATGCAAGCGTAGGCTATATGCATCGACAGGGGTTGAATTTTAATTCACTGATCAATTTTAGTGATTATGCTAGCAGCGATCAGTTGCTTGGATTTTGGAAGATGAACGATGGAACGGGTACGGTCGTATTGGACTATTCAATATATTCGAATAATGGTAGCATTCTCAACAGAAATGCTTCGGATCAATGCTGGTCTACAGTCACTGACAGTTTTACGTATATAATTTCATCAGAGTTCAATGAATTCCAACGCTCAGAAAATCTGCGATAGGTAATCAATTGCAAATCTTAATATTTATTTTAGGTGCATGTGTCGGTTCATTTGCGAATGTACTTGCCATTCGTACCACTGAATCTAGAAATTACATTTTTGGAAGATCAAAATGCCCAAAATGTGATAGGCAAATTCATTGGTATGACAATTTACCATTAATTTCATTTTTATTGCTAAAGGGTCGGTGTAGACAATGTAAAGAATCCATATCAATGCAATACCCTGTGGTTGAATTAGTGATGGGGATATTGGCTGTAGTATTCTATGTGCATAATTCGTCGTTTTTACCATATATTCTATTAATGGGTATGGGTACTATGTTACTAGCCATTGCCCTGACCGATTTAAAAGAAAAATTCATTTATGAGTCTCATTTATATTCACTGCTAGCATTTTCAATCTGTTATCGATATTTATTTATAGATGTGGGCATAATGGATACGCTGCTGGGTGTTGGACTGTTTGGAGGTTTCTTGCTCTGTTTACGATTTATTGGTCGTATTATCTATAAACGTGAAGCAATGGGTGTAGGTGATATCAAAATGGGATTTATTTTAGGAATACTATTTGATTGGCAGCTAGCTGTCGTGGCGCTTTATCTAAGCTTTATTAGCGCTTCGATTGTAGGCGTATACCTCCTATTGTTCAAGAAAAAACAAATCAAGATATTGCCATTTGCCCCATTTATTGCATTCGGTTCAATTCTATCAGTGGTTTATGGAAATAAAATCATATATGCTTTTTTAAGTATTATATGAATTCGCATTCGAATCTGTTTATATTCAACTTAGTTAATTAGAGGCTTGCTTAATGAAACATTCTATCTTTATTCTAATTTGCAGCTTATCAGTTGCATTGGGTCAATGGACAGATGATGCTGTTGTAAATAATGTCGTTGAATCTGCTGCTGGAAACCAACTAAATCCATTGGTTACAACCGTGTTTGATGGCTCTACATATATTGCCTGGGGCGACCGGCGTGGTACTCCTGATTATGACTATAGAGTAGTAAAATTTGATTTTTTTGGAAATAGAGTCGAAGATTATGTGGTCACAGGAGCACATTCCTCCAGTGTCGCAGGAAACATTGAAGCATTAGCCAGCGATAAAGATCTGGGAGCATACATTTTATGGGAGCAGGTTAACGACAGCAGGGACGAACTGCGGATTCAACAATTGAGTACAGCTGTTGATGCAAATGATGGTATGGTATTTGAAGATGGAGGATTGTCCGTATCAAATTTAGAATGCGACAGGAAAAACAGCTCAATGTATGTCATTGACCGGGATAATGTAATCGTTTCATTTACGGCACCCGGTTGCAGTGGAACTGACTGGGGATATGGATATGTTCAAAAAATTACCAATGGTGTTGTCCAATGGGGTGCCGGCGGTAAAATTGCAGCTTCTCGAAATACAAGTGGTTATAGTGTCCTGGATACAAAACTCATTGAAGGCCCAGATAACGGCGCATTTATACTATTTTCACAAAACACGACGAGTGATAACTCTTTACGGATTAACTATATCGATGCTGATGGGGATGCAGTTGAATCTCTAACTTATCCGTCTGGATTGGGATTGGGGGATTTGCACAATAAAAATAATTGGGAAATGGACGCAGCTTATGATGGGAATTCAGGCGTATTTATTGTTTGGCGAAATAGTTCGAATAAGCTCGTATATCAACATGTAAAACTAAATGAAAACAATAGATTAGAAGCAACTCTGGCTGCACCATTGGAGGTGTATTCCTGTACAGCGTCCTATGTATATCCTAAAGTTTCTCTCGACAATTCTCAAACCGCTGAAAAAGGACTGTTTATTATCTTTTATGATTATGATAGCACGAATAATAAGTATGGGCTTTTTGGAAAATATATTGAAAAACCTGATGGAACGCTTTCGGATTTGTACGTAATCAGTGATAATAGTTCATCGCCTAACTATACGGGCAGAATGGTCCATGATATTGATGGAACATTATTTGAAAAGGAAGCTTTTGTTACTTGGCTTGGTAGTGATGGTGACCTTCTGGCTAGAAAAATTATTGCGAACACAAATAATCAAATGGATAGTAGCACCCCAGAGATTGTAGTCCATGACAAGTCAGGCGTTGCTGGCAGAAACAGTCCCAACGGATATGATGCCTCACACGATCGTATAGGAGGCTTAATCGTCA